>OLVW01001063.1_pt1 | contig 25131 bp, 17 predicted proteins | sample 1673301 | NCBI WGS metagenome assembly OLVW01 (sample SAMEA3178941, study PRJEB25190) | human gut metagenome
CCCCTGTCATGTACTCGTTGTCCTGCGTGGAATTTGCATAGGCAGGAACGATCATCTCCAAAGCCTGCACATATTACGTTATAAATACGGCAGCAATATTCTTTTTTCTGTTTTCCATTTTTAGTTATAAAGACACACTGTTTTCACTTCTAGCACTATAATCCTAACATCTTTTGAAGAGCTTCACCCACCTGACTCCATTCATTTATCCACACTAATCTAACACCAAGATGAGCGACGCTTTCCTCCATCCATATTTTTTCCACATCTGTTGGGGGTTTTTTATTTATCCAAAAATGCTCCGTTGCATTTTTACAATCCAAACCATTAATTCTAAATTCATTCATCTTATTGCTGTGAATCCATCCCAGCCAACGTCTCATGTTGGGATCAGACAAAGACACCCCGACAAACACCATTTTACTTTGTGTGCAGTTTTCTATAAAATTCAGTGATTGCCATGATAACGGAGAATTTGCTAATTGTAAGTAGCTATCCTCTGAAAACACCAATTTGTCACTTGCATTGTGCCCCGTCCTTGTTTCTATTCCATTTATTGGTAGCACACCATGGCAGTGTATATATGGTATCCTATTGATATGCCTATTTGTTATCCCGTTTACAACTCTGTCAAATTTATTTTTATCGTCCGTTCTGTTCATCCAATAGTAATAGTTCAGTAAGGCAAAAAAGATTGCTTCTCCATTAAATGTTAGAATAGCTTTTGGCGACACCCCATTTTCAAGAGATTTTATTACAGTCTCTGCCAACAAATTAGCCGAGGTGTTATGCAATACCTTATCAATTACACCTTTAAAAGCCTTCCAATCTCCTTCGCTAATCCCAGCCAGTGCAACAGCTTCCTGCACTTTTATAAAAGCCCTCCATTCCGATAAATCAACATTTTCTCTAATAGGTGAATATACCTCTTCCGACAACATATTAATAAACTCGTTATCATCAATATCCAACCTATTTTTTTACAGCTTGAATCATAGCATCCGCTGAAAATCCCATTCTTTTATATACGTCAATGTCAATTATATCTTCAGCGATACAGTTCTTGGCAATTAATTTCTCTACCAAAGAAAACCAATCTGGCAAAACAGGCACACTTGTTCCTGCTCCAATGCACAACGACCAACCACTGCCCATTTTTACATCTTTAAGGACAGGTTGTATTGTAGATATGTCCAATCCAATTTTTGCCATTTATTCTCCTATTATCAATTATTATAAACATCTTCTGTCAAACTCTTGCAAACACAAATGATATTCTCATATCATTTACTCGGTTTTGCACTTCAGCAGATATAGCCTACTTTCTATTCAAAATCATACGTCTTGTTTGCGAGTATGACATAACACATAGCGTTCAACCTTTGCAGAGAAAATCATTCATTAACCGGCTCCGTTGAAACTCATAATATCATTTTCATGTGACGAAGGTCATAAATCCAATGTTCCTTCTCTCTGCACTTTTATTCTATCTTACCATAATAGCCTACAGGTTTCTGCAAGCAGATTCAAAAATCCCCACAGGCAGCATATGGTCTGGAGGGATTCCTTCAGCCACCCATGACGATTAGAATCAAAACCACGACCACTGCGATAGCGATCAGGCATCCACATCCACTGCCATCTCCTCCGCCACCGAAAGAGCCGCCGAAGTTGCGGTTGAACGCCGTCATGTACTGGGCATAGCCCGCATCGCCCTTGCCGAAGTAGCCATAATCACCGTTTGACATTGTTTTGTCCTCCTCAGAAGTTTCTTTTTGTTTCTTCTAAGGTCATTTTAGCAGAAGTAATGTCCCATAAAGTTCTCTTTTGCAAAATTTTCTTCAGGTTTCTTGCAAACTATTGCGTAAATCAGTGTAGGCTTGCCATCCTGCAACATTTCGACCGCAAGAACACAACAGAACACAGAATTCTTCTCACATACTTTCCTTCGAATCAATTTAGCACTCACAGAAGGCAGCATGCCGTGATCGTCTGATACCATTGCTGCTCCCGTACTGCCAATGCTTTTTTCATAGAGGCTTCCTTGCTGTGTTTTTGTATTTTTCAGACTGCTCTCAAAAATACATGTTTCTCTATGGAACTATTTTAGCACTTTGATAGATTCAGGAAAAGTACAGTGTTTCGTTGGGTGCTTACAGACATCCGACGTAAAAATCGGATGTCTCTTATTTTTGTGCGCATGTGCCCTCACTAGGCGGTTACCGGAGTTCTTGCAAATTATTGAGTAAATCAGCATGAACTTGCTATCCGCATAGATTTTCCGCCACAATGCCGGAGAATTCTTGCTATCTTGCATCCTGGATAATTCTCCCTCACTGTGCAAGTTTTTTGGCCATGGAAAGCATTTTTGAGAACTCTGCTTTCAGTAAGTCCGGATCGGTGTCTGCCCCCCAACTGATTCTGACAGAGTTTTCAATTTGTTCAACAGGCACTCCCATTGCGAGAAGGACATAGCTCGGTGAATAACTTTTTGAGGTGCAAGCCGAACCATTTGAAATACCACAATACTGCTTCGTTAAAATCATCAAAGCCTCAGATGAAACACCGTGCAAGCAAACATTAAGCGTGTTATTCATGCAATAGTTCTGATCTCCATTGATGGTAAAATCCAAGCCAGATTCGCCTAGCATTTGAAGGACCAGATCTTTCACAAATTTTAACTTTTCCGCTCTATGTATATATTCTAGTTCTGCAATCTCGCATGCCTTGCCGCATCCAGCAACCAAAGCGACCGGAACGGTCCCCGGACGGATTCCATGTTCCTGTGGACCACCATACATAATTGCTTTCACCGGCGGAAGTTTATAATTTTTCTTTCTGAGAACAAGGACTCCTATTCCTTGAGGGCCACCCAACTTATGTGCGCTAAATGAAAGCATATCATATTTCATTTTTTTTATTTCTTCCACAAGCTTACCACAACTTTGGGTGGCATCCACATGGAACAAGACTTTTCTCTTTTCTAGTTCATTTCCAAGTTGCTCTACTGGTTGTATGATACCGGTTTCATTGTTTACATGCATCAAACTTACGGCCAAAGTATGCTCGGTAACTTCATTTAATATTTTTTGAACTGGCACCCTTCCAGTAGCGTCCGGCTTTACAAAAGCCGCTTTAAAGCCTTCTTTTTGTAACTCACTTACAGTTTCAAGAATAGCTTTATGTTCAATCGCCGATGTTACTATTTTTTTCTTCTTTGCTGTCTCTGCATATGCCCTCAGGCCCTGCAACGCAATATTGTTGCTTTCTGTTGCGCCGCTCGTGAAAAAAACCTCTGCGGGGGTAACCCCCAGAAGTGATGCAACCTGTTTTCGCGCCGTTTCTACAATATTTCGAGCATCTTCTCCAAATCCATGCGTCCGACTATCTGCGTTGCCGAAATGGTTTCGATACACATCAATCATGACATCCAGCACCTGTGGGTCAACTGGTGCAGATGCATTATAATCCAAATACACACTCATCACTACTTAATCGCCAACCTTATCAAATCGTCCGTGCTTTTTATGAATCCCGTCCCGCAAAGATGTGCGATTCCTCGCTCAAGATTCAATCTGAAATACTTAGAAACGGTCTCGTCATCCGTCGGCAAATGCATTTGAATACACCATGCCTTGATCAGTGCCTCGTAGATCTCATAATACTCGCCACCAAATGTATACCAGCTCATTTCCAGATTGCTGTCCGCTACTATAGGAAGGTCTGTCGGAAGCGTTTTTTCTGAGAGTGAATAAGCAAGCGCCCACCGACAGAGTATATTCCAATTCTTGATTCCAGTTTTAGCTTTCAACCTAGAAAGTTGCTCTTTTGATTGTTGCGACAATCGCACCTGTTTTATAATCATCTTTCTTGAAAATACCCTCTTGAAATCGTTGTGCTCTTCGTTTCTTCGCTATAATTCAATGTAAATTCATCGCCAATATATTCTTGCATCATATCATAATAATGACGATCAATCTCAGAATCCGTAGAAAGGATAATCGTTTGTTCACTTGCCTGTGGAAAATAAGTAGTTACAAGAGCCGCTCTATGGGTTGAATCCAACCTCGAAAGCGGTGTGTCGATAATGACGGGCAGTTTCTTCTTCGAGCAGATTGCTAGCGCCCAAAGAATCGAGATAACCATCAGCTGTTTTTCCCCGGCAGACAGCGAACCCTGATCCACAATCATGCCGTCTTCGCCAAAATAGTGCACATCTAATGTCTCCGGATCCATTTCAATGCGCTCGATCAAATTCTTCTTACTTGCCAGCTTTTTGTAGCAGGCTGTAATCGTTTCGCTGAGTGCCCTTGCTTTTCGGCTTTGAAGGGCGACCGAATACTCATTTAAAATTCTCAAGGCAAGATTCGAATATTTCATCATTCGCTCTGAATCATCCAGAAATTCTGCATTTTTCAAATATATATCCACTGCATCTCTCAGTTCAGCGTTTTTTTCTGTCAGTTTGCCGTTTATCTCGCTAGATTTTTGCTGCACATCCTTGATATGCACCTCAATCCGAACCACTTCCGCTTCGATCTCCTTCATCTGGTTTCGGATCTTTTCAAGCGTTGATTCGTCAATATCCAGTGAAAGATAACTTTCAACATTATTTAGTTGCTTCCTAAGTTCTCTCTTTTTCAGGAGTACTTCATTGGCCGCTTTCTTACTATCCTCCAAAAGCTTTTCCAGCAGTGTATTCAACTGAAAGAGAGCATGGTCAGACACCTGATAAACTGGGTCATTCACATTCATGCCGCTGTGCTCTTTTATATACTCAACAAAGGACTTGCTTTCCTGTGCATGTTCAGGGTGCTTTTCGCAATAACTCTCCAACAGCTCATTAATTTGCTCCAAGGCCTGTTGCATCACGAGGTCATTATGTTCATCCTCAGCCTGGAGCTTGATTTGAAGAATCAAATCGTTTACCAGTACCAACGGCAGTTCATTGGATGCAATCTCCACCAGCTGATTCTGGTTTTGCTCCAATGCAGCATGGAGTTCCGCCTGCTGCTGTAAAAGCTCCTGTCTTCTTTCAGATGCCGCACCTCCTTTTATTTCATAGCGGTGACGGAGTTCCTCCAGCCTTTTTTCGCAGATTTCCTTTTTCTGAGTTAGCGTTTCAAGCTCCGACTCGAACATCTGTGCTTGTTTTTCAAGGGATTCACGCTCTGCCCGGATGTTCTGGATTTCATTCACCGAGTTGTTTCCTTGCAGATCTTTTGTCACACGACGCAAGCATTTCCCAATGTCATTTCTTAAAACGTCCAGAACACCAATTCCAAGCATTGAACGAATCGAATCCTTCAATTGTGCATTCGTCTCGTCAACAGCCATATCTGCAATTTTTTCGCCATCAAAAAAATAAAAACCAGACAGGGCATTCGGCAGAAGATTTTCAACGAACATCGCCCAATTTTTCGTCAGGAAGTCGCTATATAAATCGTTTTCCTTTGCTACAATCGTTTCTGTTACACGCTTTGTATCCGCATTCCACTCTCTGTGGATCGAATATTTTTGCTGCGCCCCTTTGTTTTCATAAAATTCCAGTTCAATAAAGGCTGTTTGGTCAAGGCTGTTGCGATTCATATGGGCTTCCAGATATCTGCTATATGCCTTATATTTGCTCTCTTTGAATGCAACTGAATTAGATCCATACAGCGCCAGCAGAATTGCCTCAAGAAATGTAGTTTTACCTCTTCCGTTCATGCCGCCGATCAGGACAATTGGTTTCTGGTGAACAAAGTCAAAAACATTTCTTCCAGCATATACGCCAAAATTATTTAAAATCAACTTTTTTATAACCATTTAGCCCTGATCCTCACAATCATCAAATTCGGCTGCATCTTCATTCAAATCGTCCAGAAATTTATTATCATAATCGCTTCCAAAATCTTTTTTTCGGCGCATACGAGACGAATAATAGCGCGTTGCGTCTTCCTCATCTTTATAGAAGCTCTTTCTGATTACAGCCTCCAAACGGTCCGTGATTCCTTTTCTATCATTGAGTCCTGATGCCGTGTTTTCAATATCAATCAGGCTATACATCATTTCAAATGTGAGAACTTCATCTTCACAGACTCGATCACATACATCTTTTAGAACATCCCATTCTTCTTTTCCAAAGTTTTCCGAATAAATCCACTCCGGATCCGAAAAAGGCTTACCAAATACCTCTTTATAAATGCGCGGAACAGCATCATCAAACTCATGCTTTTCCATAACCCAAATTTTCCGGATGGCACGCAGCTCCTCCATACGGATCAATTCAAGATTATGAAATTCTTCCGGCCCCTCTGTATTGATTGTATTCTGAATTTGGAGCAGGTCTCTCAGCCACTCTTCGCGAACCTCTTTTTTATACGGTCCATGGAACAACTTCCCATGGCTTCCCTGAATTTGTCCGTTCATGCGTCGAAAACTTCTGCGTTCACGGTCACCATTTTCATCACCAAATTTATTCCGAAACTCAAGTAACGGCGTCATCCACTCCTTTTCCTCATCATTTGCAATCATCGCCTCCATGGATTTATCTTTTTCCACCATAGTGCAAACCCAACACCCAAATCGGCTCTTGCCACAAGAGGGCAGGCTCTTATCGACCATCAACGGGCATTCGTTATCTGCCGATGCGCCTCGATACATTGTCAACAAATCCACGTTTGAGTATCCCCATGGATTTTTGTATTGCATCAAAAACACCCAGACGTCATCATCTGACCAATTTTCCAGTGGCGAAAAAACCAATTCATTTGCAAGCGTTGGATTCGGGCTAAGCAACTCTCTTACACGCTTCTTCTCCAGGTTCACCATTGTACGATTCCGTCGTGCACTTTCCTGCTTTCGAGTTCCGAGAACAAGGATCACTTCGCCATGTTCTGCAATTTTATTACGAATGAAATTGTTCACTGGCTGAATTTTCAAACGATCCGTGCACCAACGGTATTTTTTTCGCGGAAAAGGATATCCTCGCCCAATAAGGTTAACCCAGAATGTATTGTTGAAATCTGGTGTGAGCTGTTCAGGAACAAAAGGCATGTCCTTTTCTTTTCCAACCACCTTCATCTGCTCCAAAGACTTTTTCACCCACTGTGAGACAATTGGAGATTCCACAAGCGTGTCCGTGTTCATAATATGGATCGGCTTTTTCCGCATTTCGGCAGGAAGTCTTTCTATTGCCATCCACACGAGTTGGACGGTCGCAGTACTGTCTTTTCCACCCGAATATCCAATCATCCATGGAATATCATCAGACAAATACAGATTTTGGATGGTTGTGATAAGACCATCAATATTTTCCTTCGTAATCACGCTCATAACAGCACATCCCAATCGTTAAAATAATATCAATGTATTCATTTGATTCTTTACCTAGAATAATAAGTATACCTTTGGGGTAGGCTTCTGTCAATGATTTTCCCTCCGCCTTATCTGAAGGACAACTTGACCCGATATTCAAAATTTCCTTTTCGAATCCAAGCGATGATGTCCTCATTCAGGTCTTTCAATGTTGCCTGTCCATGCGCCATTTTAGAAAGGAAGTCCGTTATGTTCGAATTAAGGCCGAGTCCCTGAATAAGCGCCTCAGCTCCATCCAATGCCTGTTTCAGACGTTCAAACACTTCCTTTTCCATTGTCCAAACCTCGGCATCCTGAATCAGCTTCAAACACTTCATCACCTTTTCCGGGTCGATAGATCGGACAATTTCCAGCGTTCCCCTTGTTTTCCTCGTCAATGCGTCAAAGTGTTTTGCCCACACTTTTTTGGTTTCGTTCTGAACCCCCTTGAACATATCCGTTGCCTGCGAGACAGCTTCCTTCTCTGCGTCTCCATAACATACAGCACTCTCCAGTTTATGAAAGAAGGTTCTCAATCCTGCTACCAACTCGGCTGAGCAGACAAATCCCAGATTTTCCTGAATATAATTCAGGATGTTCATATACTGATCTGCCTGTTGGACAAGTGTCTTATATTTTTGATCCGTTGCTTTCTGTTGTTCGGCGTTTGCTTTTTTCTGCTCTTTGCGCCGTAGCTCTCTCATTGCTTTAATTTGACTGTCCAGTTGCTCCAAAATGCTTTCATTCATCGTCCTCACCTCTTTCCAAGAATTCCTTCCATTTTGAAATCACCACATTTTCCGCATAATAGCGGTCAGTAGCGGATATCGCCGAATCCGTCTCGCCTAATGCTGCCATTCTCTCCGCCACTTTGGTTTGAACAGTCTGTGCTGTACTTTTCACCCTTTTTAGCAGTTCCTGAAACGGAATTAGCCTAGAGATCGGATCGCCAGAAAACGTCAGAAGGATGGTAAACGCATCGGTTGCTTCCCGTGCATCTTCTACAAGGCGAATTGCCTTTGCAATCTGCTTGGCTGTTTTCTTTATCGCATCAATTTGTTGGGTTATAGCTTGGATGTTAATCCTGGAATTATTAGCTTCCGCATAAAACTGACCAGTTGTTTCCACAAAGTCATTGATGTCATCTTCTTCAATTTCATCGCATCCATAGCACTCATAAATATCTTGAAGAATCAGATATGCTTTTTCCAATTCCTTCTGTGCAACTTTGTCCACACGATCCATGATGTCTTTCGCCTTTGCGTACACATCCCGACGCAGCTTTACCGGATCCTCCAAATTCAATTTTTCTTCTGGAATCTGCATTTTCTTGTTCTTAAGTCTAGACAATTTTTCGTTAAAAGCAGGCTCATTCAAGACAACGATTGAACCACCTCCACCCTGCACAATGTTAAAGTATTGTCGCACTGTCTCGTGCATTGTTTCGCCATCACGTGCAACAAGCGATGCCAAATCCAGCCATTCTCTCGAATGACCGGTATTTCCCGGTACTTTTTTGCAGGAGCTTTCCAATAATGTCTGCATGGAAAAGCTCCGCAGCGTCTGACCTTGAACCTCACCACACAATATCATCCGATAAATTTCAGTCATCATTGCAGCATCAATGTAGGGCACTTTTTCTTTTGTTTCTGCACGAACAAGATCCACAAATGTTCTGTGGATCTTGTGTGCCCACGATGTTACAAAGTACGCATCGCAATCTGCATCCGGTTCGTAATTCCAGCTACTTTTTCCGTATTGCCTCCATCGAACAAATGCACCGATTACGATTACCGATTCGATATTCGCGGGCATATAATAAAGCCCCATACCTTTTGTCTGATTTTCAAGTGCAATAATCTTTACAGCGGATTTCTTCACCTTATTGACATGATCCATGCTGATGCCTTCCGCCTGCCAGTCAATAGCAGAAAACAAAAACGCATTCATATCCTCCACCGCTGCACGCAAAACACCACTGATGCCAACATTGGCCGAGATGTCAATTTTCCTTCCGCCGGACCATTGCATCAAGGCATCGGTAGCTGCACCAACTTTCTCCTGTATCTCCGCAGTTACACTCGTTGCAGTCTCAGGTTCTTTTTTCTCCGGCAGCGCAGCCGTGCGCTTTTTTGATTCTCCTTCCGTTGTTGCTTCTCGTTTCGGTGCCGAAACTTCCGTGAATGTAATCACCGGTAGATTCAGTTCCTCCAGAATTTCCTTCCTGATCCCGGAAATATAGGTAACTCCGTTTTCCGTATACTGATCCGGTTGACCATTGCCCCAGATACACAAGAACGCAATCAGTCGTTTTTTCTGTATTTCATCTGTAATTTGCCTATCAACCGCAATAAGAAGGTTTTGATTTACTCCACCTATCGTATACTTTCCACTTGGAAAAGCCATCGGATTATTCAGAATATCTGTAACAACCGGTTCAATCAGATCTCGGATAATATACCGTGGAGTTCGAAATCCTTCTCTTAAATCTTCGTTGTAAAGATACCGGATGCTATTTTTTGTAAACGGATACAGGCACAGTTTCTTTCCGTCTGCAATCTCAACAACTTCCCATGCCGTCCCCTCTTTAACCTCGTGCACAGGATAATCTTCCGGTCGTGCCTGATTTTTTGCCCAATCGGAGACTACGGATTCTGGCAGGGACATCACATTCAAGTATCGTCCCACAAATTCAAAAAGACCAGCCTCGCTCATGGCATCCGTCGGAATATATACGCACTTGGTAATGCGATCCTTATGGTTATCCCGGAAGTTGTTCTGCAGATAGTCATTCGTGGTGCCCACGATAGACGAGATCCGGCAAAGATGCTCGCCCTCATTCATGCCCGTATGCTCCACAATCAGCGCATCCAGAAGTGCATCATCTACTCCGGTAAACGAAGTAACATCCTCAATAAATAGCGTCAGGTTCTTTCCCAGCCGATAAAGTTCTTTTCGAATATCCTGAAAAATCTGTCGAAAGTCTCCCGGCTCAATTCCGGCGCAGCGCTGAATCACATCATTTACAAACTGATTCAGGTATGCTGCAAGTTTTACAGCTTCTTCTGGCCCACTTTCATCCGCCATCAGTTCCCGTGCCATTTGTTCCGACTTTCGATCTGCTCCGGCTGAAAGCATTTCTTCATAGAAATCTGCCGAGATATAGAAATCCTCTGCTCGGAATTCTGCCACAGTATCTCGATCGACCAGTTTAGTCGTTTCTGCCACCTTGGAATACATACGGTCAATGGGGCCATTGCTTTCCATCAGGCGGCTATGCATAACCTCATTATTCAGCAGCGCTTCCAAACGCTTGCGCTTTACGTTGGTAAGCTCCACAGAATGACTGCTATCATCATGTGCAATCTCGATAATGAAGTTATGATAGATCATATCCTTAAGTTTTTCTTCATCTACCGAAGCAGACGCACGAACCAGCCGCTCATAAACCTCACGATTTGCGATTTCCTGTACTTCCGGCTTTTCTAGCAACTGCCGAATGGTTCCTTTCAGGGTATTGTCGCTTCGACGAATGAACAGGATTACTTCATTCTCCGGTTTTTCCTGCTCAAATCGCGTCTCAAACCAGCGGATCAGATGTGATTTGCCTGTGCCGCTCTTGCCATAAACCGCAATAAATTGATGGCGATTTTCCGGATTGCAAATGTACTGCTTGTAAATTTCCTCTTCAGAATAATTTTTCTTTTCAGAAGGAGTATACTCGAATTTATCCAGCAGGTACAGCTTATCGAGTGCCACATGGGTTGCCAGAAAATCCCCTTGTAAGACCGTGATTGAGTCCGGTTTTATCACGCTCGCAATGCGTTCGCTCGCAATAATTCGATCCATCATTAACCTCCGATCGTAATATTCGTTACCGTATCACGGATTGGGTGTGCTTTTAACGGATACAGTGTCCAAATGTCTTTCTGATCCAAAAAATGTTCCATCTTAAGGATTCCCGCATCGTGCAAAGTGCGCAAGCCGTTTGACATTCCGTAACTCAGCCGATGATTTTTTTGGTTTTCATCCATAATGATCCCACAGTATGGCGATATCAGGTTAATAAACTCACCAAAGGAATATTTTTTTCCTTTTTCCAGTCCGGCAAGCGCTATTACATCCTGCAAAAAAACATCAGCATTTGGAATCATAAACATTTCCTGCAAATAGCCAAGACCAAGATACGACACCCAGAAGCGCCAAGCGCGCATATCCATAGCATCAACTTTCTGTCCCGTCAGTTCACTCATCAACGGGCCAAGATTTGACAGATTTTTTTCTGTTTTTAGCGCATCTGCGCCCAGCATGTAATATGCATGGGTTACCTGATAAAATAGACCATCTGAAAATTTTCGTAGTACCCCATTGACATATTTCCGCATCGTTTGACGGGATTCTATGACACTCGGATCTACTGCCAGCGAAATCATATTATCCGATGTAATAATCAGTCCAAGTTCCTCTGCGGCTGCTCGGTAATCCGGGAAGTAAACCGTGCTCGTATTAGCATTCAGTTCAGCTGGTTCCATTTTTTCCCTTAGCTCACTGCCGGATATCGGTCCTTTTTCAACAATTTTGCACAGTACATATACGCGTTCCGGTATTGCTGACGTCACCATTTTCTCTCGAAACATGAAAAGCTCCTTTTAACCATTTAAAATAGTTTGAAGCGAAAGCACTGGGCCCTCTACCAGATCCGAAAAGGATTTATCCATCCAATCAAAGCGCTTATTTTCTGCAATGATGTGAACAATTCCCGTTTCCGGTCTTCCGCTCAAGCAGTTGCTGACAATACGCAGTTCTTCGTAGATCTCACTTGGCGTTCCTTGGTACAAAACTCCAATCAATCCAGAGAGATAATACCAGTTGTTCTTCTGAACTAGTTTTGTAAGCGTGTACTCATTCAGGATCAAAACATTCTCACAATTAGATAATGCGTCCATTCCCTCAAGCCGGTCTTTTACAATCAACACGGATAATCCCTTTTTTAGAAGTGCATCAACAAGTGCCGCGCGATTTTCATCCTGTACATAAACGATCGCGTCTTTTGCACCCCCAAGGAGTGCTGTTTGCTCTGCCAACAACGGTCTTAGCGGGCTCTGTACAGCAGACTTCAGTGCAAACTCAAACGTGTCTCCGTTTATAGGTTCCATATGTTTGTCACATCCTGCACAGTACTCTGAAACTTTATCGTACGTGTCATAAAACATTTCAGACCAGCAAACTTTTTTATAATTGCGAACGGCCAATTGAATCGTTTTTAATGCGCCCTCATAGTAGTCCCATTCTTTCTGGCGTATTGTTTCAATTAACTGTTCTTGTTCCTGTCCGCAATCAAGCAGTCGCTCATCAAGAACTTCAATCACAAAGGTGTATAGTCCTCCCTGTGGGATCACTTCCTGAATGCGGATCAAATTATTTCTGCGGAGAAGAAGAAGGACGTAAATATTCCAGTTTGTATCTGCTTCAGAAGCAGGGGTATCCTCCAGTTCATCTTTTTGTATATTGTACTCCGGCTTTACCGATGTATCAATATATGCATAATTTCCTTTTCGAGGTGACGTTGCACTGTTATACATACTGTTCCAACGTCCAACAATCTTTTTTGAGGTGAGCACTTTTTTGTTAATCCGTTGAAATGCAATATTCGAGTCATCCGGATCAACACACATCACACTTAAGCCGGGCAATCCATCTCGACCGCCACGTCCCAGTTCTTGATAATATGCATTTGGATTTGGTGGAATATAAAGATGCAGTACCGTACGAACATCGCTTTTATCCACACCTACACCAAACGCAGATGTTGCTACCATTATTTCAAACTTATCGTCGATCCAGCCTTGAATTAGCTCCTCTCGCTTTCTTCCATTTGTAAGGCCTGTAAATGTCTCCACATTGTTCAGACCTGCATTTTTCAAAACATCTTTGGTTTTTTCTGCGTCTTCCGGGCGTGCCACATAAATAATCATCGGATGTGGAAGTTTTCGTACCAATTCCAGCATCTTTTTCTTTTTGTCTGTATACGACTTTGCATTGATCAGAATATAGTGCGGCTCATGGCGAAGTGCATCACAGCGAACTTCAATCCATTTTCCCCCCTGCGAAAAGAGATTCTTCAAAATATCAATGCTTCGCTTTTCATATGTTGCTGAAAGCAAAAAAGTTCGAATGGAAGGATTGCTTTGCAGCAGAAGTCTACGCCATGATTCCAGGCATTGATAATCGACTCGAAACTGGCTGCCCCAGTCTACAACAATATGTGCTTCATCAATTACAATATTTTTCAGGTAACGCTCCGCATTGGCCTTTCGAATACCTTCTACAAAATTTTTATTGTTGAGCAAGGCTTCTGGTGAAATAAAAAGCATCCTCGCTGTTTTTTGCTGGATTGCCAGGAGAATGGGGGTCGGATTTTCTCCGCTGTGATAGCAGAACACTTCCTTTTCGACCTGCTCTGAACAAATCGCCTTTTTTGCAGCTCTAACCTGATCGATCGCCAGTGAAATCGTTGGAACAATGACAATCGTCAGTCCGTTGTCCTGATAGGAAATTGTCTGCGTGATCAAACTCTTTCCTCCGCCAGTGGGAAGCGACACCAGTGTTGTATAGCCCTCCGGCGTTCTAAGTGCCCCATGAACGGCAATCTTTTGCTCAATCGACTTAAACTCTGAATAGCCGGTTAGCTTATAAATGAATGGATCCGACTGCAGGTTGTAACGTGTACCACTTTCTTTGCGCTGTGGGGCATTGTTTCCTATGAGAAATGCCCTCTCCACAAACTTGCGATTAACTGTTTCCGGAAGCTCAAGTGTTGCAAAAAAGGTTCCCTTTTGCATATCTTTTACAATGGAGTAATCATTGTACTCCGGTACACAATGATCTGGAAGGTGAAGATCGGTTTCCATCACAATCAGATAATCTCTCAGAGCCAGAAGGAAATCATCCTTATACGCAGGTTCTCTACGATATAGAATCCAAGCATTTCTCAGTCTCTTGCCTGTGTTCAGTATAAAGCGTTCTGCCGCCGACGTTCCAAGGTCACAATCGACATCTACACTGTCCTGTACACCGTTTAGGTATCTCTCCATTTGAAAAATCAGCGTGTCACGATCCATATCAGTTTTTCACCATCCATATAAATGCAACCGAATCCAACAAAATCTTGGGACGTCGAAGCGCTTCAAGAACAACTTTCTGTTCCTCTTTTAACGCCAAAATTTTATCATCGTGTTGTCCATAATAAACCTGGCTCGCTTCCCTCGCCGAAAGAACACGTTCCATTTCTTCTCGTGCTCCACGAATATTAGAACGTTTTCGGATCTGCTCCAATGCTTTTTCATGCGCAGATTTCCTTGCTGTAACAACCATCTCTCGCCAGCGTTCTTCAGAATATGTACCACGAAACCACTCAATATTTTTCACATCACCAATTGTACTGCTAAGATAGCTTGTCTCTCGGCTTCTCTTACCAAAGTGAACTGTTTTTTCCTTTAGAATGTTGGCTCCCAATTGTTTTAAATATTCCTGTACAATTTGCCCATCTGTATACTCCTCTGGATTTTCTATGCTGTATGGAATTATAACCTGCTCTGACATCAAGTAATTTCGATATGCACTCAGCGTATGAACCGACACACCATTTTCCAGCAAATACGACTCGTTTGGCGTCGGTGCAAACACAAAAACAAATCCCTTCCAATTCAAATTCGATTCGATCGCAAAGGCACTAGAGCATCCCTTGCATGAGAGAATCGCATTATTTACAATACAGTCAAAAACATCATCGCCCGGCGCAAAGAAATGAATATAGTCATTTTCAATTGCCCGTTTTCGCGTAAAAGTACCACGAATTGCACGGCTCGGATTTTTTGTCTGATGGTTGCGGTCATACTCGTCCTGCACGCTCGTCACAAACTTATTTTGCTCTTCCATAAGGTAATCATTCCAGCGTGGCGGGATGAGCTGTGAATTAAATGCCGCTTTAAGCGAGAAGGATTCTGCCGTGTAGGTTACAAGATCTTCATCGCTTCTAAATCCCTTAAAGCCGGCAAGACTTGCCCAATTTGTCATTGCACTCGCAAAAAGCTCATTTTCATTTTGAGCATAATAATTAACCAGCCGCTTCAGTTCTGTATACATCGGCCGGAAAACGAAGGCAGCCGCATCATAATTCTGTTCTTTTTGTACCGCAGAGCGCATAGATTTTGCCAGCTCCACAATCTGAGGAATTCGGTCAAATAAACCATATTTAAAATTCTCTTTTACCGCCGAAACGATTTCCCGATCAACGTCCCGCATGATGATTTCCATACCGCTGAGTGACTGTGTGAAAATTTTCAGTCCTTCATTCCAGAAACGATAAAGAGCTTCCTCAAAGGTATCCTGTGCATAAACCAAAACCGAATGTACTACCGGTCGAGATGGATCACGCTCTAATCGATCCAATCTTCCGATTCTTTGCTCAATTGTGCTCGCATCCCATGGTAAATCAATATGCACAATATAGTCCGCACACTGAAAATTGCGACCTTCACCACCTGTGTAGTCACAAAGCATAATCCGACAGTTTTTATCATTTTGGAAACGATACGAATTCAATTCAATCTCCATCGGGGACATTCCTGCTCCAAAAAAAGCAATCTCATCCGGCTGAAAAACTTTTTGCAAAGCAATACGATAAGCCAAAAATGTTTCTGCAAAATTGGTAAACAAAACGATCTTTTGATCATATAACTCATCATATAGAAGATCAAGTATTGTAACTAGCCGTGTAGAGTATTCTGCCTCATAGGAATCCGGATCATCCAAAATATCCGCAATATCTTTTACGATGTGATCTTCAAATTTAATCCAATTTCTCACATATTCTTCCAATTCCTCCGGAAAAGAGCTCATCTCCTTTTTCACAGAAGAAATTGTTGCCGAAAAAGCCCACGGTGAACTAAAAAACGAACTCAACAATAAACGGACGCTGTTTTCCACATCCGCATCTTTTCCATTATTTTCCAGCCAGTCTGAAATTTCTTGGTAACAAAGTGTCTCATATATATTTTTATCACGATCCAGACTGTACGGTACTGTTTTCAGCTCACGCGTCGGCATTAGGCGTTGCCCATCCTCTGCCATTTCCAAAATCCTTCTACGATTTCGGATAATATTGCTCTCAATCTGATAGCTAGCACAAATATACGACACAACCACTTTAATGTCATACACACCAAGATCGCCCGAAGAGAAATCAATCGTTTTCAGAAGCTTGGATAGCTTTTCGTCTCCAAGCGCATTGCAAACCTCCTGCAGATCCTCTACAATCTCATCAAACAAATCTCGGCATTCGTCTGATTCATGCGGATCTGTCTGCTCATTCTGGGCTGCAGAAATTTCTTCCTGGTAATCAACCATATCATCCAGAATCAGTGCTGTTTTCTGAACAATCTTACTTTGTTTATCGATCAGTTGGCTAAACCGTTCATCCGTATAGTTGTCATACTTCTCTGGCTGAAGAAGACGTAGGAGAGCAAGGTATTCTCCTTTTCGCTGTTGTACCGGTGTTGCACTCAGCAGCAGTACATTCTGAGCTTTCCGGCTCAGTCGATGAAGTTGTTCATATACAATTTTGTCTGACAAACAACGGTGTACTTCATCTACAATTACAAAGTCCCAGTTCCTGTTCAGATCCATCGAATCCAATTCCTGCACTGACTTAATCGCAATACTGCTATAATTTTTCCCGGTTCCCGTAGAAAGGTTGAATTTTAAAAGGAGTTCCTTTTCCCACTGTGCTTTCAATGTCTTCGGAACCACAATCAGTGCCTTTACGCATGCCTTATCCTGCATATAGATCTTTAAGACCGAGATCGCCTCAACGGTTTTTCCCATGCCGACTTCATCCGCCAGCATAAATCGACACGGTTTCTCCTGAAGACAGCGCATAATTGTATTAACCTGATGGGGAAGAAGATAAATTTTTGAACCCGCCAGTTCTTTGAATCCATTGATTGAATTATTCAGGATGTTCATGCTTCTGGAAACAACAGAATGCCCCAAGTACCAGCACGGATTTTGGAATTCGTATCGAGCAAGCTGCACAGACGGGTCCACATGCCCATTATTGAACGCTGCTACGATTTCCTTTTCGGAAACCTCGAAAACATCTTTGCTTTTTTTATCTTGTACATAATAAGCAAAATAGCCCTCTTGGTCTTTCTGTCGAGTGCGCACAGTGCAGATTTTTCCATGCACCATCACGTCAGATCCTATGAACATTCCACAATGATCTACCGCTTGAATCGGAAGCTCCACTTTGTTTTTCGGGTAATTTTCAAAGAACTGCAGATACTCAAACGGATCATGGATCTTTATTGTAACAGTCTTTTTAAACTCGTCAATTTCCGCAATTTGACCGCACATAAAAACACGTGGATCGGAAATACTTTCCGCATCCGCCGGAAAGCGCACATACATTCTTTTTTCAAGCATAAAAATTTCCCCGTCTCACAATTTTGCGGTGGCATAGCATGCTGCACAAACATCCCTGTTCGAGCAGTATTGACACCATACATCCGGTGATTTTTCAAATTTCACCTGTCGCAAAGCCTCGACAGATAGCGTTTGCTTCATGTGATCTATTGATGGCATGTCAAATTTCCCCTGCAAAACATTTCCACGATCCAACTGCTGATTCTTCAGCTGTTTGAAAATAAAGAGTTCTCGCAGCATCATTTCTCGTCGGTCCGCGCTTGTTAACTGAGGAAAGCTTTTTGTCTTTATTCCAAGGAGTCGTCTGCGGATATTCCAGACTACATCAATTTGATTTGCTGTCAGGACAAAGGGAAAATATTTCTTCAATTCTGCATACGACTCATCAATTGCTTCCTGAAGGAGTGTTTCGCTGGCAGGATAGCCTGCGCAACGCTCCCGCACATTGTTTTCAAGCAGAACCTCCAGATATTTAGTCAATAAGAATGGATCTTTATAAATAGTATCGCCTTCTATAATCGTTTCCAATAAAAAACGGTACTTACATATCTTATAACGACTGTAATCAAACTCATTATAATTTCCACCAACTGCACCTTGCAGAGTAAAATGTGAAACCGGCGCAAGCTGCTCTCCGATCCTCATTTCACGATAAGGCACAATATGCGCTCCTAGGATTTTAAGAACGTAATACAGTTCCTGATCCTTCTCGCGGTCCTGCCTCACATAGCTCAATTTAAAATTACATCTGTTGAACTCCAATCCATACAAGAGCGCGTACCGTCTGAAATTTTTTTGTTCTCTGCGTGCGTTGACATAGACTTGATATTTCCAGTCCACAGGATTTTGTGCGACTTCGAAAAAAGCCTCATCCAATGGCCATGGAAATTCCGGTACTTTTACTGTATTGAGATCTGCATCAGAAAGGCAGGCAAAATGATAGCATTTTTCTCCGGCAGCATCAAGCTTTGATCTCAGAATATCACCATCAATCTGCTCAAAATTTCGGACAATCCAGTGCGCACTTTTCTCAGGGCGCGCTTCCTGAGTCAAATAAACCGACATCGTAGATTTCAGACATTCAAATGATGCCGACGCATCAATATCCTCAACCTCATTCAATCTTTCCAGAACACGATGTACAATATCTAAAAAATCATCATTTAGCTGCTTTGCGTCGATAATCTCCTCCTGCAGATACCGTTTCAACCGCTTATAGAAATCTTTAAAATTATGCGGTTTATTTTCAAAGTCCTCGTAAAAGTAACTAGCAAGTTCTTCCAATTCCTTCAGTGCATTTCTGAGAATCGTTCGCTCTTTATTTGAAAGAGCATAATACGAAACGTGGCTCAAGATCTCCTGTGTTTCAGGCTGATAGGATCGTTTTATATTTCGCTCTATGCGGTCTAACCGTTTCAGCAATTCTTCAACTGACCTGCACCCATCAAATGCCGGTTCTGCCCTTTTAAAGATGGAATAGAGTTGTCCTGTATATTCCTCTTCAAGAATTCCCGCATTGAGGCACTCCTTCATGTCATCGAGATTTGCAACGACCATTTCATCCTTCTTTGCATCCCACATGTTTGCAATTGCAAGAAAAAAATGGCCAAGTGGATAGTCAAGAAATTTTCGTTCTCCAAATTGTTCCGGAAAATAAACCTTTAGAATATTATTCACAGAGCTGTCTGCCGCATAAATTTGCTCTGACATTCCGCTCATCGGGCTCGACGGATTCTTCTGTACAGCGCATTCAAATATATTCGCCGCATAGTCTGCAAACTCTGTAACATTATCGAATTCAATTACATCAAACGAGGTCGGTGACAAGCTTTCCAGCCTGCCCTCCATCAGTCTACCAATCCGGTCTGCAAGGATATTTGCCGAATTTCTGGAGGCATCTGCCCATACCAAGCCCCGATCCATCCCTCCAAAATTCTGCGACTGACTATCAAATGCAGAATAAATATTAACCCAAGTCTGATATACATTCTTATATTGTTGCTGATAGGGAAACAGCAGAATCACTTCTTTATACCGTGCAATCGTTTCAATCGCACGCAACATAATCGGAGTAAACTGATGTACTCCATGGATCACTACCCGGTCTTTCTGCAGCGAAGACGCATCAAACCCATCCTTTGCTTTTTGCATTGCACGCACCAGCGCTGCATCCAGTTCTTCTGGCCCAAAATCCGTTTCCAGTACAAAATCCGTATGCTTTTCCGATGCCATCAGCCTTTTATAAAGAGTGACGACAAGCCCCTGTTCCTGTGTCAGCTCCTCCATCCGAATCTCATCCAGATTGATATTCAATTCTGCCATAACCCGAATGCTCTGGAATATATTTTCACGATTAAAGCTCAGAACATCGGCAAGATTTTGCTGCATCGGTTCTTTCAAAACCGCCAACGCACCAGCTTTGACCAGATTATCCAAATCTGCATGTTGTCTTATGATACACTCTGTGCTCTCCCACTGTTCAAAAATCGAATCCGTGAGATTCTTAACCGTTGTAACTCGCCCCTGCTGAAAGTCCGCCCTATATAGACCTTTCAGTCCATTGACAAGCGTCTGAGAAACGCAGAAATATGGGCAGTTTGTAATCTCTTTCCAAAACGGTTCTGCATTCAGCCTATACGGATCCTGATATGTATAGATTTTAATTGACATTTTATCCCTCCAGTAAGGACCCCCAGCTTATTGCTGCGCAGCTGTCAAGATCTTTCATCCAGATACAGTTTCGAATCGCACGTGTTAATGCAACATACAAAACACGCGTCTCCTCCGCAATTTGTTCATCGACCTCATTGCGAGGATCATAATTAGAATTTTGTTCACGAAGCTGATTTTCAAACAAAACTCTATATGCGAGTTTTGACTCCGAATAGCTTGCATCCAACTTGATCATCCTGATGTCGCCGATTTCCTCTCCAGTGTATGGAAGAATCACGGTTCCGTATTCCAGACCCTTCGACTTATGAACTGTTGTACACAAGATTCTGACGCCTGCATTTTCAATAGAATCTTCCCTTGCCAATCGTTCCTGCCTCGTAACAATATTGACACGCAGATATTCTGCAATCTGATTCAGGGTAAGTGTGTCTACACGGAAATTGCGAACCAGCAGTTCCATCAGGTATTCATAGTTGGCCACATACGCACGCTGTTCATCCTGATCCTGATACGTCTTCCATGGCTGAAATGCGTCATAAATCTTTTTCAGTACATAGAGAACCGGCCTTGCATGAATTTCATTCACAACGCTCTCCCAGGTTTTTCCCATCCGCTCGGAGAACAGATGGTTCAGTGCCGCCTGCAAAGCATCTGCCCGTTGGTCGTCCTGCAGTCCTCGAAGGTTTTGATAATCTAGCTGCATATCCGAAAAGTGAGATTCCAGTAAATTCACAAGGCAAACAGAATTCCTACAGTTATTCAATGCAAGAACCAACCTATACAGGTCCATTGTTGAATCTCTCTGAAAAAGATCGCCTCCAGATTGCACCTCCACATCAATTCCTTTTTCCTTGGCAGCAGACACAATTTTATTCACTTGCCAATTTTTTCGGACAAGAACTGCAATTGTGCGCTCCTCTGATGTCATCCTATGTTGTTTCATTAGTTCTTCTATTCTCTGCTTCTGTGCAAGAATAGTATCCACGCATAAAGCAAAGAATCGGTCTTGATCCTTACCGTGACATGGAATTTCCATGAAAAGTTCTGTATCTTTTGCACCCGTCTGAACATCACTCGTTAGACAGTCAAGTTCCGGCTGGTAGGGCAGAAAACCCTCGTTTCCCATTTTACTTAACAGCGGCTCATATAATCTCAGCAGCCTTCCATCTGTCCGATAATTGATCGTCAGATGTTCAATGCACCAATCAAACATACTATTTGCTTTCAGCTGTTCAAATGCACTGAGCTTTGCGCCACGAAATCGGTAAATGCTTTGTTTCAAATCGCCTACCACAAAAAATCGGCATTTTTCCGGCATCGCTTTCTGAAGTCTCTGGAACGTCTGAATCTGTTTATCATCCGTATCTTGAAACTCATCTACAAAAAGGTACCGTGTCTTTAAAAAGCGAATCCGTCCTGTCAGCTGTTCAAGAACGCGGTTCAGCATCACAATACACTCTTTTAAGTCCATGCCGTTTGCCTTATGCAGCATCGCAGCGTATTCCGTTTCTGCTGGAATGAGAACCTGTTCGATCAAATCGTTGAAAAATGGGACTGTCCGCTCCGTCGGCACGCCCAGCTCAGATTTTCTGATTTGCGCAAGGTCGACACTTTTATCCTGAAGACGGTCAGCAACATTCATCAGCTTTTTCTTTAAATCGTAAACGGCAACTGCAATCTCATTAACAAAATTTTCATTTTCCTCTTTTTGTTTTTCAAGAAAGAGATTCATATATTTATCGTAGATTTTTCCCCTCTGGTATTCGTTTGAAGTTATTTTAAAATCCGTTCCAAGCCCTGTGTACAGTGGCATATTCCGCAGCAGTTCTATAGAATACCGATGAATTGTCGAAATATTCGTACGGTCGGCATCGTCCACAAATTTGAGGTATTCCTGTTTACCCGTCAACACAAAATAATTTACAAACAGCTGTTTCAATCTTTTCTTCATATTCACAGCTGCATCGTTCGTAAACGTCACCATCGCAATTTCTTCTGCCAAATCAGAAATTGGTTCCAGCTTTTTTCCACATAGAAAAGCCACACGGGATACCATCGAATAAGTTTTTCCGGTTCCTGCACCTGCTTCTACCAACGTGTTCTTTTCGACTGGTGCATGTTCTACCCGATATTGTTGGAAATTAAATGATGTTTTTTCAGAAAGCTCCTTTAGAACGAGTGCCTCCTCTTCCGTATACTCGCCCTCTTCAATTTCGATTTCCTTCTTGCTGACAGATTTGAGTTCCGGAACCCAATAAACCTCCAACTGGAATGTCTTCAAACTATGCGCATCACTTGGTAGGCCTTCTGTATATCCAATCGACAGCGTATTACTGTCGGGTTGAATGTTTTTCTTTTTGAACATAGCATCAAAAAGATTTTTCAATGTTTCAAATTGTTGCCCGTCTTCGACAAAAACAATTCTTTTTGTCCCAGTAAAATAATCTGAAACGATCCATTCTAATGTTCTTTGCGAAGTATCAGCCAGTAGGATAGAAAGGACAGAGTAGTGTTGTTTTTCTTCCTTGTTCACCTGCATATATTCTTCGACGTAAGCTGGTTCCCATGCGCAGCGAAGTTTTCCGACAAGCTCTCTCGTCAGTTCTGCATGAGGAATAAATCTTGCCGTGTTGTACGCAGCACAGAATTTCGCGGTCAGCATGTCTGCATTTTCCAAATCTTCCTTGCAAAGTGTGAAATCGTTCTCCGAAACAATATCCAAATGCTGTTCATGGTACTCCTGTCGGCTAATAAACGGATAGCACACCAGATCCATTACAATCGGGCTGACATTGTATTTCCGTACAATCTTGTTAAGCAATTCAAACCGGTAAGCACGAGCCTGTTTTTTGGGAGACTTCTGCGGTTGATCATATCCGTCCACGAGGATGTTGTCTACACCAAGTACCGTCACCTTGTCTGCCAACCACCCTTTTACTTCAACCACAAAGATGCCCATGCCCTCCCACAGAATGCAGAAGTCAAACTCACGGCCATTGATTTCGCGATTGTTGTAGACAATCGCCTCCATTGGCAGAAGTTTTTGAAAGCTTTCCCAGGTTTTTGCTTCGCCATGAAAAGATGGCTTATCATCGATCATTTTAGCCACAGTGCATTCTCCTAACAAACTTTCATTATCTTCGGATGTTGTTTCCACGAATCAGTGTATTTTATTCACCCTCAACACATTCTATAAAAATCATTATATCAGTTCATACACCTTACTTCAATTGACAGTGTTACAAATAATGCCATCTATTTCTGTTGATTTCCCAGAAACGATCTTTTCTACTCATTCATAATATTTCTCATGAAAGTCATCTGCTATTTTCCGGAAACGAGCCGGTTCATTTCTGAACAGTTCATACGTCTTGTAAAAAAGACTGCTCGCTCCAGACAAACCACTCTTTCCCTGTGTTACAACATAGTGAATGCAGCCAATTTGCATTTTTAGACCATTAAGATTTCTAAATTTTTCATCTACGACAAGACCAAGCTGGTTTGCTCGGTTATGATATGCTTTCGATATTTCTGACAGCTTTTCTTCCGGAATCGATAGTGATGCACCATTTTTGAAATACACATCAAACAATGCAACTGCCTCTTCCAACTCCCATTGTACTCGAATCACTCCAGTCACTCCAATCAAAGATTATTTTCATATGCTTTTATTCTATCATACTCAAGCTAAAAACAAAATAGAGGCCACTAAATGAATACTCTAACATTGATACCTGTAGCTGTGATTTTCTTCTAGGGTGTATAATCTTTCAGTACCAACACAATTGTAGCAAGCAGGGCAGACGTATATACATCTGCTTATTTTGCGTTGCAAAACGCTTGTTGGGGAATGCCCCAAGCCCCTTTGATCTGCATTTTCCAATGCAGGCTGCGCATCCCTTCGGGACGCTTTTTACCCGGTGATGTGCTCTGGGTCGTTCAAAACTTGCATGAGGTGAGAAGCGGCTTCTGCAAGAGAATCGTACTTCATCTGTTCAGGAACAGGCGCATCCAGAAGCGTAATGCCCCATTTCTGCCTACATTCCGCAAGCTCTTTCTGCGCCAGCAGTGCAGCCTCCCGGCGCATTTCCGGGGAAGTGTTTCTGTCCAGAACGTAGGCAGTATTAAATCTGCCGTTGCGATCTTCCGTCAACTGCACCATGGAATAGTGTTCCTCCCAGTAGTGGCAGTACCAGACTCTGCCGCCGATGTTCGCCATGTCATGATGCAATTCTTCTTCGCTGCTCCATTGTGGAGTTTCGGACAAAATGCGCTCCAGTTCCGAAAGAGCCTGCTGTTCTTCGTCCGATAACTTCTGACGGTGACATTCACGGTATAGGTCGTTCTGCCAATACGGACTCAGCTTTCCATTCCGGGCATCTTCCATTGCTTCTTCGATATTGGGTAGGATTGTCATGTCATTCACCTCAAATACTCGCCATTAGTGTTATATACACGCTTATAGCGTTGATTGTAAACTATTTGAGGGAAAAAAGAAAGAGCGTCAGCACGTTTGCTGCGCTCCCTGACATAGGTGTTATTTTGTAATATAGGGAATGTTGTCGGTGTATGCATTCAGAATGTCAATGGCAGCTTTCTTCTGCCCCGGTGTGAGCTGGCTCAGCTTTCTGCTCA
>OLVW01001072.1_pt1 | contig 25020 bp, 19 predicted proteins | sample 1673301 | NCBI WGS metagenome assembly OLVW01 (sample SAMEA3178941, study PRJEB25190) | human gut metagenome
TACGGATAGCATACCGGGCAATTTTGAAGATTTCATAAAGATTCCCGAAAACAGAATATGAACAATACACCGTAACCGTGGAGCATATCGCAACAAAGCACCAACCTACGCATTTAGGGCCTTAAATGTATTTATTTTTGCATACATTCTGAAACGTGCGAAAGCTCAGAAAAAGAATCCGTGGAAAGAAGAAATCTTCACAGACACAAGAGATTATCAGGAAGCAATGGCAAGAGCAAAATAAAGAGAATAAAAGAATTTAGAAGAATCCTGTACGGCTGCAGTAAAACTGTTTCTGTACAGGATTTCTTTGTCTTATTTTAACGCAATTATACGTGACAAACATGGTGGCAATCACGTATACTCAAATCATATCAGAAAGTTATGGATAAAAGGGTGAAATCTATGATATTACGGAAAAGTATTTTGTCGGTCGTGCTTACCATTGCAATGCTTATGCCGCTTGCACAGGCTGTTACGGTGAAGGCAGCAGATGATACAAAACAGATAGATGTCTTGTTTACTCATGACACGCATTCCCACCTGGACAGCTTCTCCACGATCGTAAATGGAGAGCAAAAAGAAGTCGGCGGATTTGCAAAAATAAAGACACTGATCAATGAAAAAAAGAAAGAAGATCCAGACACACTCATACTGGATGGCGGTGATTTTTCAATGGGAACGCTGATCCAGACGGTATATGATACTGAGGCAGCGGAGCTTAGAATGCTTGGATATCTTGGATATGATGTGACTACATTTGGTAATCATGAATTCGACTATCAATCCCAGGGGCTTGCCAACATGCTTAAGGCAGCCAAAAGCTCCGGAGAGACACTGCCTGAGATCGTAGTGTGCAATGTGGATTGGGACAGCATGGAAAAGGCTGGGCTAAACGACGGTCAGAAACAGATTCAGTCAGCGTTTGAAACATACGGTGTGAAGGACTATGTAATGGTACAGAAAGGTGACGTGAAGATCGCCGTTGTAGGTGTCTTTGGAAAAGATGCCCTGGAATGTGCACCGACCTGTGAATTATCTTTCAAGGATCCTGTTGAGGCCGTTAAGAAAACAGTAGAAGAAATCAAGAAAAACGAAGAAGCAGACATGATCGCCTGTGTTTCTCATGGTGGAACCTGGGAAGATGAAAGCAAGTCTGAGGACGAACTCCTTGCCAAGGCGGTTCCGGATCTTGATCTGATCATCAGTGGACATACACATTCAGAGCTGCAGAAGGCAATCCGGCACGGTAACACATACATCGTGTCCTGCGGTGAATACGGAAGAAATCTTGGCTCTCTTTCGATGACGCAGAATTCCGACGGACGCTGGAATCTGAGCGCTTATGAGCTGATTCCTGTATCTGAGAATGTAAAAGCCGACAAGGCAACACAGGAGCGCATCGACGCATTGATGGACACGGTGGATACGAATTACCTTGCAGACTTTGGTTATACAAGAAAAGAAGTTCTTGCGCAGAACGATGTGGAATTTAACAGTCTGGAGGAAATGGGTACAGAGCATAAAGAACTGAATCTTGGGGATATCATGGCAGATGCCTACGTATATGCTGTGGAAAATTCAGAGTATTATGATGGAGACCCGGTAGATGTAGCGGTTGTACCGAGTGGGACTGTACGTGACACGTATACAAAGGGTGATATTACCGTAGAAGATGTATACAATTCATTTTCACTTGGAATTGGCAAAGACGGAGTAGCCGGATATCCTCTGATCAACGCATACCTGACAGGAAAAGAACTGAAGCTGGTGACTGAAGTGGACGCCTCCATTTCTGATTTTATGACGACTGCAAGATTATACTGCAGTGGCCTGAATTTTACATACAACCCGCATCGAATGATCCTGAATAAAGTGACAGACTGCTATCTGACCAGAGCAGATGGAGAAAGGACAGAGATTGAGGATGATAAGCTGTATCATGTTGTAACAGATCTGTACACCGGACAGATGTTAGGTTCTGTAATGAAAATGTCTTACGGACTTCTGTCTCTTGAGCCAAAGGATAAAGACGGAAATCCAATTGAAAATCTGGAAGATCATGCAGTCATGGAAGGCAATAAGGAGCTGAAAGCATGGGATGCGATTGCAAGATATATGCAGTCTTTTGATGATGCAGATGGAGACGGCATTGCAAATGTATCTGAATACTATGCGACAACCCATGATCGTAAGGTTGTGGATGACAGCAAAAATATACTTGATCTGGTGAAAAAACCGAATAAATTTACCGCAATCATAGTATGTATCGGCCTGATCATTATTATAATAATTGTTCTTGTGGTATCCCTGATTCGAAAGATCGTCCGCAAGTCCAGAAAGAAGAAAAATATACATAACACAAATAGGTAAAATGTATACTTTGTATAAAAAGTATATTTTTATGAAAATTACTTGCAATAATTTGTGCAACATGTTATAGCGAACACACGTTAAACAAGTAATTGGAAAGTGAAGCTGTGAGAGGAGAGCGAATTCATATCAGTCGAAAGGCTGTTATAGAATGCGCTCTTTTTTATTTTTGAAATTGCAAGGAGTGAGAGGGTGAGCAGTTTTTTTATGAAGCAGTTGAGGATAATCCGATTATTGCGGCAGTAAAAAACATGAATGATCTGGAAATCTGTTGTTCCCTGGAGGATATCCGGGAACTGATACAGGAGGAAGCAGTCGTACTTGCAATGGGCTGCCGCGAGCGTTCCAGAGGAGCACTCAATATTCCGGGATATCGTCCGGCAGGTATTTTCTCCGCAGGTACTGCACAGAGACTGGTAAATATTGAAGGATATATGCCAGGAAGAGAAGTAGTGATCCTTGGTTCCGGAGACATTGGCCCTATTATGGCAAGACGAATGACCTTTGAAGGTGCAAAAGTCAAAGTAGTTGCAGAACTGATGCTGTACTCCGGCGGACTGAAACGAAATATTGTGCAGTGTCTGGATGATTACGGGATCCCGCTGAAGCTCAGCCATACCGTTGTTGATATCAAAGGAAAAGAGCGTCTGGAAGGCGTCAGATATACCGTTCCTGGAACCATCAATGTTGAACGTATGGATGAAAATCTGACCGTTCGTTTCCGTGTAGGTGGTGTTTATACAAACTGCTACATCAGCGCATATTTCGATGATGAGAGAGTGATCCACAAAAAACGTCCGGTTGTTGCACCTGGTGAGATGGAAGAAATCAAGCTGACAAAAGAACAGCTTCTTAAATATCCGGATCTGCAGACGATCACGGTAAAGATTGAGGAGGCGTAGATATTGTTGCGACAAAGAATGTAGAATAATAGAGAAGCAATAAAAGCGACAGAATATAGATTGTAAGACTGAATATAATAAAAAAGACCGAGAAGCTTCAGAAAATAAGCTTTTTCGGTCTTTTTCATACCATAAGAGATTGACCAAAGTTCATATTTTATTGAATTGACACGATATGCCAAATTACTTATAATTCTATCATATGTGTTTATGAGTAATTGTAATATTAACGTGGGCAGTTTAAAAGCTCCCGGAGTTAGAGTATGAAAAATAACAAAAAGAACAAAAAGAGAAAAAATGACCTTAGGCATTTAAGCAGAAAAGAACTGATCGATCTGATCTGTGATATGAGAAGGCCAAATCCTTCAAAAGAAGCTCCGACGATAGAAGAAGCTGAGAAAGAACAAAAAAGATTAAATCGTCGCGCGGCTTATCGCCAGACCTTTCGCGGAACAGCTGCAGTGCTGATCGTTGTGGCAGCGATCTCCGTATTGGTAGCGACCTTGTGGATGCCGGTTCTGCAGATCTATGGTTCTTCCATGTCACCGACCCTGGAGCCGGGGCAGATTGTAATCTCAGTAAAGAACAAACATCTGAAAACCGGAGATATTGTTGCATTCTGGCAGGGCAACAAGCTTCTGGTCAAACGTGTGATTGCAGGCCCTGGGCAGTGGGTCGATATTGATGCGAGCGGAGTGGTAACGGTTGACGGCCAGACACTTGATGAACCATACCTTAAGGAAGTGTCGCTTGGAAATTGTGATATTGAGCTTCCTCATCAGGTTGCAGAATCTCACTGGTTCTTTATGGGGGACAACAGAGCCACGTCGGTTGATTCAAGAACTGCGTCCATAGGAGATGTCTCAGAGGATCAGATTGAAGGGCAGATCGTATTTCGGATCTGGCCATTGAATGTGGCAGGAAGTATGAGATAGAATTAACAGATCGTAAAACCTGGACAAGGAATGTCCGTATTATATAAAAAAAGTATCGAAGGAAAAGACGGAAAAGAAAGGCATCAGATACACCAGAAAAAGAGTAGGTGGAACTGTGCAAAATAAGGGAACAGATTATATCAGAAGAATCTTAAGGGACAAGGCACGGCAGAAACGTTGGAGACAAATAATGCTGTGTCTTTCTTGTATAGTTGTTTTCTGTACAATATATGTACTGATTCTTCCGGCAATTACGCTGGAAAAGAAGACGACGTGTGAAGAGGAAGAACAGATCGCGATACAGGAAGAGCAAAACCTGATACAGGAAGAGGACGAAAGCACCGTCCAAGGTGATGATTCAGATGAAGTGGAATTTGTATCGTGCGAGCCAATTGAAGAGGAAAACGAAAATGTCGAAGATGTCGAGATTGCCGAAGACCCGGAAGAGGAGATGGACGTCGATTTTGCCTCAGGGGAAGAAGATGGAATTGCAGCGGCAGCAGACGAGACAGTGGTACCGGAGGCAGGTGCGGCAAACGGGTTTGATCTGAGTGCTGATACAAGCAAAATTAACGATGTTAAGTTATCTTATAAGCTGTCTGATAGTGGAACATGGCAGGAATGTAAGTCCGACAATGATACCCTGATACCGGCAAACGCAAAGATCAAGCTGCAGGTGGAGTATAAGGATATACAGATTTCGAATCTGATGGAGAATTATAGTTGTGAACTAACCTATAATCTCCCGGAGTTAATGCGTAATATAAAAACGGAAGGTGGAATTTTTGCTGGAGGTAATAAGGTTGGAACAGTTACATGTGAAAACAGAAAAATAACAGTTACCTTCGATGAGAATTATCTTAATGGTCTTAAAAATAATAGTCGAACCACAATTAACGGAAATTTTTATGCACAGGGCGATGTGAACCTGAGGGTAGTGCCAGATACGGGTGGTACGACAACTGTAACAACAGGAAATAAGACCTTTAAGTTGAATTTTGAACCGGATGCTGTTGCAAAGTATGGACAGATAAGTGTTGATAAAACATGTACCAGCTCTCAGGTGATATCCACAGCGAATGGAGATTACCTTGCTTATACCATCACCGTGACAGCAGGAGAAGATGGCTGCCCGAATGTTTCGGTGGTTGATACGATCGAGAGCAGTTCAGATTGTGTGGATTCTTATGCAGGAATTAGTACGACAGAAGAAACTCTTACTGCTGATCAGAATGGGCAGAAACCATATGAGACGATTGAACAAGATAAGAACCATGGAACAATCCGCACTAATGAGTCGGGAAGTATGGCCTGGGGAATTGGCAACATGGCAGCATATGAGAGCCGCACGCTTACATATTATGTAAAGCTGAAGGATGATGTTAATTTAAGAAATAAAGAGATAAAAAATAAAGCAGCCGTGTATTCCAAAACTTATGAGAGAGCTTACGATAATACATTCTTTACCCCGAAAATAGCGTATGACATGGATAAGGTTCAGGTTGGAGATTTTGTAACAAATGAGAATGGAACATATACCATCAAATACAGGCTTAATTTCACGCTGAAAAAAGACACAAGTAATTACGCATTGAAGAATTTTGAGTTCAGAGATTTGCTGGATGCGTGGGATATACAGACAGATCCAAAAGCTCTTCCATATATCAGTTATGATCGCAATTCTGTAGAGTTATATGTAAAAACAGATGAAGCTTCAGATTATACTTCATTATCATCCGAGACAGATTACACTGTAAGCTGGGCAAAAGGCAACGATGACTATATAACGCCTTGGAATGATTCAAATAGTAATCCAACTCGATTCAAGATTACAGGAGCAAAGGGCAAGCCGATAACTGTAAATCCAGGCGATTCTTACTATGTGACTTACTCAGTAACAGTGCAACCGGAAGCACTGGCAGCAATGAAGTCAGACCGTGTGGAAGTGAAAAACCGATATTATGCATATGCATCGAATGCAAAGCCTGACTCGGGAGGTGCTTTTGACCAAGTTTGGTGTGGAGTAAATGTTGGAAACTATAAGTGGGATGAGAAAAAAGTCGAAACCGGAACTGCGACAGACCAGACGTTCACGATGAGCGGCGATAAGTATGAATATAAGTCATCTGAGTCATCTGCCAAACTGGAAAAGTCCGATTCTCAGACAGACACCTCATTCACCGTCCCTGCCGGAAGCTATCCATATACCGTAGATGTCAATCAGACACTGGGCGACTGGGATGCAACAGAGGTGTCGATGACACGGATACACTAAGTTCGGATAAGATGAAATACATAGGATATGCAAAAGTAGAAGCTCGTGAGTACAATGCAAATACGAACACATATAACGTAAACGGCACAAAATGGGTGAAGATTGATGGCTTAAGTTCGTTTACCCTGAAACCATGGGATCTTGGATGGCGTAATAAGAATTATGCTTACAGATTTACATACTATGCAAAACCGGTAGACAGCAATTTTAGCGAGGTAAAGGTCACTAATACATTCTCATTGTCAGGAATGGTGATAAGAGGAAAGAATAGTTTCCAACTTGACGGGATATCTTCTCAGGGAGAAGTGACAGTCTCCGGTTCTTATAAAATGAATGTTAAAAAAGAATCCTGGTATTATGAGGAACCCAAAACAGATGCGACAACCTGGCAAAATGGAAAACTCTACTGGGTGATCGAGGTATCAGGAACGGCAATTATGCAGAACACATATTTCCGGGATGCCATATCAAAGGATTCAGGTCTGACAGATTCCTATCTGCACTCAGATTCACTGGCAGGAATTTATATGGGAACATTGCCAGATAATAAGACAATTATCGGATACAATAGTCTGGAAGAACTTCTGGCAAATGGTGGACTTGGTGACATTAAGAATAAGTTTACAGAACCAAAGTTTGAAAATAGCAAAAACTTTGATGGCACTGATAATTACAGCGAACTGTCAATAAAGGCAAATGAAAAGATTGAACTTGGAAATGCCAAGCTTTACTTCATCGTAAGGACAGAACCCCAGTCGCTGCCGACAAAATATCGTGATGCTTTTACATATAGAAATCATATCAGTACAAGCGACGATGGCAAGACCTGGATAGATCATGGCAGTGCGGATAAGTTTCTGTGCGGAGGCGCAGACATCCTGAAGGAACTTGGACAGACATTTACCTATGATGGAACAACAGTAACCAGTAAGAACGACGGTGCAGATCAGGGTAATAAAGGTACAATCGTCACAAATAAACTGCTAGGTGCAGGGCAGTATGCGTCCTGGGCATTTAAGGTGAACTATGCAGGGGAACTGTCAGGAGCCTATCGGGTGCTGGAGGCGATACCGGATGGTATGGAACTTGCATATATTCGAATCAAATGGGTCGGAGGAAAACAGGACTTTGGTGCAATGTCCTCAAAAGAAATTTCAGAACTCAAGTCAGACGGATGGGAAGAAAAAACCATTACGGCAGCTACAGATAATGGACCCGAAAAGACAACAACCTATTATGTTAAGGGGAATCAGGCTCTGATCAAACTGGGTGATTTTACAGCAGGGAAAAAGAGAGATGATTATTCAGTTGACGTTCAGGTTGTATGCAGGGTAACAGATCCGGATGTACTGCTTGGAGGAGATACAAAGACATTTACGAATCATGTTACACTTCAGACAGCAGATGGACAGGAGGTCAATACAGCGATTTCTTCGGCAACCATAGAACCACAGAAGAAACTGGACAAACAGATAACCGACAAGAGAAGCGAAAAAATAACATTTACAATCGAAGCCAATCCACTTGGCGAGGTACTTCCTGCGGAGAATGGTACGACACTGACGTTAGTTGATAAGCTGAGTCCCTCGTTGATTCTGGATACTGGATCAATCAGGGTAATTAATTCAAAAACAAACGAAGCGGTTACTTATACAGCTTCCTTTGATGCAACAGCTAATACGCTGAAAATAGCGATTCCATGTAATGAGTCAGTTAAGATTACTTACGATGCGACGGTAGACGCACCACCGGATCAGGCAGTAAGTTTCTCAAATGAAGCATACTGGGAGAACTATTCTTCTGCCGGCGGAGACAGTGTGGAAGAGGAGAATTATTCCTATGCTGCCGGTGGAACAGTAGGTGCCGGAAACAATATAAGACTGAAGATCATCAAGAAGGATCAGAACAATCTGTCATCTTTATTACGGGGAGCTAAATTTGAGATAGTTTCCTGTACAAGAAATGATGATGGTACAATTACAGATCATTCAGAAAAAAAATGGACCGGAACAACCGATGAAAATGGAGTAATTTCCTTTGGAGCAGGATCATCTGCAGATCATGTAATGGATTACAACACTATCTATAAAGTGACAGAGACCGAGGCATCGGCAGGATATGTGGTAAACAGCGAACCGATTTATATTATGGTTCCAAGGAAAGAAAAAGATGCCAAAGATTATTCAGATTATGTGAATACTTGTATACAGGATTCAAGAATTCATAAACAGTACAAGTCAACCTATGAACTTACTGTCCTCAACCACAAAGGTGAGATCACGGTGGTGAAGAAGTTCAAGGATGCAGGTGGTCGTGATTCAAGTCCGGTGAGTGGAACATATACGTTTGGACTGTATGAGAATGCAGATGGAATAAACACGACAAATCCAGACGGAACTACTTCAGCGCCAACTACAAAACCGTTTCAGACGATTACCATTACATATAAGGCAGGAGAGAAAAATCCTAAGACAGAAAAGTTTGTTAATTTAGATTTATCCAGGACATATTATGTTTATGAACTTGATGATAATGGAAATCCGATTAAAAATTCCACCACAGCTGCGACTGTAAATAAAATGGAATACTTCACATCGTATGAGAATCCAAAGACTGCAGGTGCAACAACAGGGGGAAACAGCGCAGTCAGTGGAGACACGGTGACAGTTACCAACCAGACCCGTGTAAAAGAACTGCCTTCTACAGGCAGTTATGGCCCCCTTATTTTCAGGCTTGCAGGAGCGGTATTGATATTTTTCGCCGGACTGCAGATGCTGATCAATATAAAAAGAAGAGCCTGTAACAACAGGTAATACAAAGGAGAAGGAAGATGAAACTGATTAAGAAAATTGCCGCCATTATGCTCTCTGTTATGATGGTATTGGGAATGGCCAGCGTGGTAAGCGCAGAAGAAGGTGGAGCAGCAGCTGCAGGAACAATTACAATTAATAAAGCAGCAAAAGGTGAAACGTATAAAATATACCGCATTCTAGATTTGGAAAGCTATAGTGGAAATAATTTTGCTTATAAGGTCAGAACATATGAATCATCATCAACATATAATTGGAGTACATTCATTAAAGATACAGATATAGCAAATAATTATGTAAAAATTGATAATAATTATGTGACTTGGATAGGTGAAGAGACAGCAGAGAGAAAAACAAATTTTATAAAAAAAGCATTGGAATATGCTCATCCGTCAGATACTTCAACTTCGAAAATAGAGGCAGATGCAACAGAGGTAGCGAATGGGGAAACTGTAAAATTTGAGAATCTTTCTCTTGGATATTATCTTATAGAATCCAGTACAGGAACACTCTGTGCACTTGATACGACTCATAAAGATATTTCTATTGATGAAAAGAATAATATTCCTTCAGTAGAAAAGAAAGTTAAGAAAGCAGATGGTACTTGGGGAGATAATAACACAGCAAGTATTGGTGATAAAGTAGAATTCAAGACGACAATTACGGCACAGCCTGGAGCAAGGAGGTATGTGCTGCATGATAAGATGGATGAAGGATTGACATTTGATATAAACTCTGTACAGGTGAAATTAAAGAAAAATGATGGAACAACAGAAAATGCAGTAGAGGATTCTGCGTTTGAGGTAAAGAGCAGTGAATTAGAAAATCCAAATCCTTGTACTTTCCATGTTGAATTTACTCAGGCATTCTGTAATACACTTAAAGCCAATGACCAGATTATTGTTACCTACTCTGCAACTCTGAATGAGAAGGCGGTAATTGCAGGAGAAGGTAATAAGAATGAAACATGGCTGAAGTATGGAGATAGTAGTACAACAACTTATAGTACAACAACTACAAAAACCTTTGAACTTCTAGTATTCAAATACACAATGAAAAATAGTACAGAAAAAGCACTTGCAGGGGCTACATTCACATTAAGTAAAAATAATACTGGAGCAGAACCAATTAAACTTGTAAATGGTAAAAACAATATTTACCGTGTAGCAACGACTGATGAAACAAACACAATGACAGAAGTAACTACCACAGATTCCGGTAAATTCACAATTGAAGGTCTTTCGGCAGGTACATATTATCTTACAGAGACAAAACAGCCAGACGGTTATAACAAACTGTCTGCTCCAATAACAGTAGTCATAGATGAAAATGGAAATATTACTGTTAACGACCAGACATCATCTGTAACTGAAGTCAAAGTCCTTAACAACACCGGTACCATCCTCCCAACCACAGGTGGCAATGGTACAAGTCTGATCTACTTCCTGGGTGCAGTTCTTGCACTTGTATCCGGTGTGGTACTGATCACAAAGCAACGAATGAAAAATAGTTAAAGTAATTTCGCTGTGCGGGGAATGGTTTTATTCCCTGTACAGCAGCAAGGAGAGGATTGTAAGATGAGAAAGCATGTTTCAACAATTACCACGGTGCTGGTCTTTCTTACAGGTCTGTCCTTGTTGCTGTATCCGACAGTCAGTAACTATTGGAACTCCAAGCATCAGACGCAGGCGGTCGCAGAGTATTCGGACCGGATTGAAAAGATGGATGAGCAGGAGAAGAAGCAGGCATTTGAGCAGGCAGAAAAGTACAATGAAACGCTGATTTCAGATCCAGGCCGTTTTACTCCGACGGAGGAGCAGGATGAGTGGTATAAGAGTCTTTTGGATATAGACGGAACCGGAATGATGGGGTATATCACCATACCAGAAATAGACTGTAAGCTTGCTCTTTATCACACCGTGGATGCTTCGGTTTTACAGGTGGGAGTCGGCCATATGGAAGGGTCCAGCCTGCCTGTTGGAGGCAGTGGAACGCACTGTGTTTTCTCCGGGCACAGGGGACTTCCGAGTGCAAAGCTTTTTACGGATCTTGACAGGCTGCAGAAGGGTGATATTTTTCTGCTTCATATTTATGATCAGGTTTTTACATATGAAGTTGACCAGATTCATATCGTGGAACCGATCGATTATGGCCTTCTGAATATTGAGGAAGGCGAGGATCTGTGTACGCTTCTTACTTGTACGCCTTATGGAATCAACACAGAGAGACTGCTGGTGCGCGGTCACAGGATCGCAAACCGGTCGGGAGATAATTCGAGGATCACATCGGATGCCGCAAAGGTGAGTACTGTGCTTGTTGCAGTAGGCATTGGAATTCCGCTTCTTATCATCAGTTTTATTGCAGTGGACGTGTCGGAGCGCGTTCCAAAAAGAAAAAAGAAAAGTAAAAACAGAAGTAAAAACAGAAGAAGAAAAGCAACCATACAAACCAGAGCAAAACGAATCAGAACAAAACAAACCAGTGGGAGAAGAAGATGAAGTACCAATACAGGCAGAGCTGTTACAGTCGAATAAAGAGAATGATATGCATGCTGGCTTTTGCCGCTGTTTTTTCCGGGATGCTGATGAACACACCGGTTCTGGCTGCGGCGGAAGCAGAACAGACAAAGGGAAGTATTTCTCTTGGATGTCCGGCCGAGGGTCTGGAGTTTTCACTGTATCGTGTGGCAGACTACAAAGATACAGGTGGTTTTGCACTGACAGAAAAATTTCAGAATTATCGGGTTTCCCTGGAATCAGATGAATGGAGAGGAACAGCGCGTACGCTTGCGGATTATGCGGAACGTGACGGAATCCAGGCAGATGCAGTGCTGAAATCAGGAAGTGACAAAACCGTATGCTTTGAAAATCTTTCAAATGGGCTTTATCTGGTAAAAGGTCAGGAGATCGAGGCGCAGGATAACGGAAAGGCAAAGATATCTGTTCCGCCTGTTTCACTGATTGCGCTTCCGGATGCTTCGCAGAAAGATCCGCTACATATAAAGGTAAACATGAAGTATGACGAGGAAGAAAGTGATAATATAGAAGTTTCCCAGACAAAGATTCATGTGTTGAAGGTATGGAAACAGGATCAGGTTAAAGAACGTCCGGCTTCGGTGCAGGTTGATCTGTTGAGAACAGATCAGAATGGAACAACAACAGTTGTGGACAGCCAGATCCTGGAAAAGGAAAACCAGTGGTCCTATACCTGGGAAAACCTTTCGTCACAGGTGAGCTGGAGTGTGGTGGAAACAGAAGTACCGTCAGGCTATACCGTGAGTACCAGCCGAGAGGGAAACACCATTGTGCTGACAAACACTAAAACAGCAGATTCAGAAGATAAATCAGAATCAACAGATAAAACGGGAACGTCTGGAGAAAATGGTGGAAATTCTTCTCAGAAGCTTCCACAGACAGGACAGCTCTGGTGGCCGGTTCCTCTTCTTATGCTGGCCGGTGTGATCTGTCTGTTAGTAGGTAAGCAGCTGCGAAAATCCATGGAAGAAAAGAAATAAAAAGATGCAGTATAAGAAAAAGAATCGAATTGGAAATATTTTAAAAGGAGCAGGACTGATTCTGGTGACAGCAGCAGTGCTGCTCCTGGTGTATAATCTGTGGGACGGACACCGTGCCCGGGAGAGCGAGGAGGCAATCCTGGCAGAATATCTGCAGGAAAACAAAAAAGCATCAGAGAGTCCTGATGCTTCGGATAAAGAAGATGAACAGAACATACCGGACTATCTTCTGAACCCGGATATGGATATGCCTGAATACACGCTGAAAAGTCTGGGTGATGTGGCGTGTATAGGAATTCTGGAGATTCCGGCGCTGGATCTGGAACTTCCGGTTATCAGCAGCTGGAGTTATTCTTCTTTAAGGCTGGCACCCTGCCGGTATTCCGGAAGCGCCTACAAGGGGAATCTGGTAATCGCAGCGCATAATTATCAGTCTCATTTTGGGGGATTAAGAACTCTTCCGGAAGGAAGCGAGGTTTTTTTTACAGATGCTGTGGGAAACCGGTTTTCTTACTATGTGGCGGTAACGGAGGCACTGACTCCCTGGAGTGTGGACGATATGACGAGCGGAGAGTGGCCGCTCACCCTGTTTACCTGCACCCTGGACAGCCAGAACCGGGTCACCGTGCGTTGCGAATACAGCGAGGCAATGGAAAACTGGGACCGGAATGCGTATCGGTGAATTGCTTGCTAATGCTCATAGTCCATTTTTCAGTAACACGATTTAGTACTTTTTAAGATAAAGTAGAAATAGTGCAATTTTCACAGGATATTATACAAGAATTACATAGAAATATATCGTATTATTGATATAGTATTCTTGAATTGTATGTGAGGAGAAACCTATGGAAACTGAAAGAAAAACATTAACACAGCTATCTGTGCCAATATGTTTAGAAACTTTATTTTATATGCTTTCAGGTATGGTTGATACGCTTATGCTATCATTTGTAAGCGACCAGGCTGTAGGAGCAGTGGGAACAGCAAATACATATATAGGTGTTTTTATTATCATGTTCGGCGTAATATCGTCGGGTATGATAGCTGTTATGTCACAAAATATCGGAGCCGGAAGACCGGGGATAGCGTATCAGGCAAGACAACTTGGACTTATATTCAACGCATTGATAGGTATCGTAATGTCTGTCATTCTTGCTACTTTTTCTGGTGGGATACTTCGAATCGTAAGTATTGCTCCGGCTTTGCTTGAGCCGGCTGAAATATATCTTAGAATTGTTGGCGGCGCATGTTTTTTAAATGCACTGATTCCTATTTTCTCCAGTTATTTGAGAGTGTTTGGATATACAAAACATTCTTTGATAGGAACTGTTGTTGGAAATGTTCTCAATATAATACTTAATTCAGTATTCTTATTTGTATTCAACTGGGGTGTAATGGGAGTTGCTGTTGCCACGGTTATTTCAAGAGTTGTAAATCTTATTATTGTAGCAGGTATGGGGGCTGTGCTTATAAAAGCAAAACAGAGTCCTGAGCGAATTGCATCAAGAAAGATATTTGCGCAGATTGTTAAGATTGGTTTTCCTTCTGCGCTTGAAACAGCACTTTACAACATCGCAATGACCTTTATTGTGCGTTTTATGAATCAGATGGATGTGGATGGAATGAATGTTACAGCACGCTCATATGCTGTACAGATTGCAAATTTCTCATATTGTGTGGGAGCTGCCCTTGCTCAGGCAAATGCAATTATGACCGGCTGGAGAATTGGAGCAAAAGAGTTTGAGGAATGTAACAGGGGGACGAGAAAAGCTGCGATATACGGTATCATCACAGCGACATGCTTTTCCGTGACCTTTGCATTTGCCGGACATTTTATCGTGCATATATTTACGGATGATACACAGATGATAAATCTTGTGGTAAAGTTGTTAATAGTAGATATATTTCTTGAACTTGGAAGGGTAACAAACCTTGTATATGGTCAGGCATTAAAAACGAGTGGAGACGCACTTTTCCCGGTTATACTAGGTGCGATATTTATGTATTTGTTTGCAGTTGGCGGAACCTATTTTCTCGGAATACACATGGGACTTCTGGCTGTAGGAGCATATATTGCTATGGCAGGTGACGAATGTGCGAGAGCAGTGGGAATGGTACTTAGATGGAAGAGTGGAAAATGGAAGAGTAAAGGTCTTGTAGAAGTATAGGAGAGAGTATGTACTTTGAATTAAAGGAAAATAAACCACATGGTACAAAGGACAATCCATTTAGTATATATCACATAGAGAATGCGGGGCGGTCATTTCAGATACCGGTACATTGGCATGATGAATTTGAGATTATATATGTAAAAAGTGGTTTGCTGACGGTAAGTATATCAGGAGAGAGTTATATTGGAAAAGCAGGGGATGCGTTCGTTGTATCGCCGGGCAATCTGCATCTTATGGGCTCACAGACCGGCACTGTGGATTATTTTACATTTTTGTTTCCGTTAAAATATATATCTTTTCGGACCGATGACATGTTAGATGATAAATTGCTTGAACCATTAAATAGCGGTCATTTGATGATAAACCCAAGAGTAAAAGACTCGGCAAAAGAACTGTGTGAGCAGCTGATTGATATATATATGGCAGAAAATGATGAAACTGAGTCAAAAATAACTGCGCAGATAAAGACAAAAATAATTCTTTTACAATTTATTCTTGAAATGTGGAAGAAAGGATTTGTAATAGAAAATGATACAAGCGGCAGAAATATTGTAGAAAAAGAGATGGTTTCATATATACAGCAGAATTTTACAGGAAAGATATCGCTAAAGGAATTTGGGGAACAGTTTCATCTTTCGGAAAAATATATATCGCGGTATTTTAAGGAACATTTCCATATTACATTGTCGCAATATATAACATATTTACGTTTGGAGAATGCAAAACAGTTGTTACAGGACACCGATCTTTCAGTGACGGAGACAGCTATGCAGAGCGGATACCAGAATGTAAGCTATTTTATCAGAAGTTTCAAAAAAACATATGGCATTTCTCCACTGAAATATAGAAACAGCGGGATATTGACAAAAATATAGCTATCGACTATATTACATACAAATGATAAAAATTATTGACAAAGGCGTTGGAACTAAGAGGGTTCTGACGCTTTTTTTGATTGCAGGCACATGGATCATAAAGCAGTTTGTTGATGATCCGATGATTTTAGGCGTGTGTATGGTCATGCTCGCAACGCCTGTCGGCAGTATGACAGCAATGCTTGCACAGCAATATGATGGAAATTATGATCTGGCGGCAAGAGGAGTTGCGCTTACGGCAATTCTTGCTGTGGTGACGATGCCGGTGGTGTCGGTTTTGATGGGGGCGTGAAAAATGCGTAGAGGTAATCAGAGATTACCTGCACATTAAATTTGGAATATGAGTATATCAAAAAAAACGGACTGAATTATCAGCCCGTTTTTTTGATATGTTTTTTTAGAAATCTGTTAAATCAGCAGCTCTTCTCTCTAAGAAAGCAGTCATACCTTCTGTTTTGTCATGAGTAGAGCAGGTTACGCCGAATAAGTTTGCTTCCATCTCAACAGCGTTCTTGATGTCCATATCATAACCGTTGTTGATTGCTGCTTTTGCAACGGAAACAGCGTAGCTTCCTTTGGAGATGATTTTCTTAGCCATAGCTTTTGCTGTGTTCATTAACTCTTCCGGAGCAACTACTTTATTTACAAGACCGATGCGGTAAGCTTCTGCTGCATCAACGGAATCGCAGGTAAAGATCATCTCTTTTGCGCGTCCCATGCCTACTAAACGGGCAAGTCTTTGTGTACCGCCGAATCCAGGAATGATTCCAAGACCTGTCTCTGGCTGTGCGAAAGTAGCGTTGTCAGATGCGATACGGATATCACATGCCATGGAAATTTCACATCCACCGCCAAGTGCAAAACCATTAACAGCTGCGATCGTTACCTGACGCATGTTCATTAATTTGAAGAATGGTACGGAAGCTCTCATACCGAAAGCTCTTGCTTCTGCTGCGGTAAAGTTTACCATCTCAGAAATATCAGCGCCTGCTACGAAAGATTTGAATTCGTTGCCTTTCTTGTCAGGACCGCCGGTTAAGATTACGACTTTGATGTCGTCTCTTGCTTCGATCTCAGTTAATGCTGTGTTTAACTCGTCTAATGTCTCGCTGTTTAATGCGTTTAATGCTGCTGGTCTTGAAATTGTAAGAACAGCAATCTCCTCAGCAACTTCCAGTTTTAAATTGTTAAAATCGCTCATCGTTTGGAACCCTCCTGAATAGTTTGATAAAAAATTAACAATATACGTTATTAATAGCGTACAGCTTTTCACTGAATTTGTCAATAGATTATGGGAAAAATTCACTATAAATTCGGTAGAAAAAGTGCTATGATAGGTGGTATGATATTTTGACAAAGACACAGAAAAGAGGAAAAACCATGGACACAAGCAAATCATACTTATCTAAGGTAGTAAAGGAGATGCCGGATTCAGGGATCAAGGACTTTTTTGATATTGCAAATACGATGGAGGGAGCATTGTCACTTGGTGTCGGCGAGCCGGATTTTCCGACACCGGAACATGTCAGGGAGGCAGCGATTGCTTCAATCAAAAGAGGTGAGACAAAGTATACCGATAATCGCGGTACGGTCGAACTCCGTGCGGCAGCTGCAGAGTATTTAGAGAAGTTTGGACTTCATTATGACAGGGAAAATGAGATCCTGATCACGATGGGAGCAAGTGAGGGTATTGATCTGGCGCTTCGTGCACTGGTGGATCCGGGGGATGAGGTGTTAGTTGTAGAACCTTGCTATGTTTCCTATATTCCGTGTGTGGAATTGTGTGGCGGCATTCCGGTTTCCATCCCGTTAAAGGCAGAGAATAAATTCCGCCTGACGAAGGAAGAACTTGAAGAAAAAATTACAGATAAAACAAAAGTACTGCTGATTTCATTCCCCAACAACCCTACCGGAGCGATCATGGAAAAAGAGGATTTAGAAGCAATCCGTGAGGTTGTGACCGCACATGATATTTTTGTGATTACAGATGAGATTTATGCAGAGCTGACCTATGGCAAAAAGCATGCATCTATTGCGGCGCTGCCGGATATGTATGAGCGTTGTGTGGTATTAAATGGTTTTTCAAAAGCATTTGCAATGACCGGATGGCGTATGGGTATTGCAGCGGGTCCTGCGGAAGTTATTTTTCATATGAATAAGATTCATCAGTTTACGACCATGTCTGCAGGAACAACGTCACAGGTGGCGGCGCTTGAAGCACTGACGAGTCCGGTTCGTGACGAAGAGATCGATGTGATGCGTAAAGAATACGATGAGAGACGAAAGATCATGGTGGACGGGTTCCGGAATATGGGACTGGATGTGACAGAACCGGAAGGTGCATTTTATGTATTCCCGTCGATCAAAAAAACAGGACTTACCAGCATGGAATTTTGTAACCGTCTGCTGCAGGAACAGAAGGTGGCAGTCATTCCGGGAGACGCATTTGGAAGTTGTGCAGAGGGTTACATCCGCTGCTCTTATGCTTATTCCAAAGACATTATTAAGAAATGTTTAGAGAAGATCGCAGTATTTGTCAGCCAGTTTGACCTCAAATAAGGTACTGGTTTGAAAAAAATAAGCGCAGACATGAAGGCTGCTATATAACAAAGAAAGTTTGAGACATACATGTTAAAAGATTACGACTTAAAGCAACTTGTATCCCCATTATTGCAATGGTTTTTAAATCATGCCCGTGTATTGCCATGGCGAGAGGAACCGACTCCATACCGGGTGTGGGTTTCGGAGATCATGCTCCAGCAGACGAGAGTGGAGGCGGTAAAGCCGTATTTTGAGCGGTTTACCACGGCACTGCCGGATGCAAAGGCACTTGCAGTGTGTCCGGAGGATGAACTTTTAAAGCTTTGGGAGGGGTTAGGTTATTATAACCGTGTCAGGAACATGCAAAAAGCGGCTGTGGAAGTTGTGGAAAATTATGGTGGACAACTTCCGGCAGATTATGAGAAACTGTTGAAACTAAAGGGGATCGGCCATTATACAGCGGGAGCGGTCGCATCTATCGCATACGGAATCCCGGTTCCGGCGGTCGATGGAAATGTGCTCCGTGTTTTAACGCGCGTTTCTGCGGATGATACGGATATCATGAAACAGTCATTCCGTAATGAGATGGAAAAATTATTAGAAAAATTGATGCATGGGGCAGACGGCAGAAATGAAAAAAATGTATTTCCATGGATGGAGGATGCAGATGATCTGAGGGCAAAGGTATATCATCAGAATCTTGCCGGTGCGTTTAACCAGGCACTCATGGAACTTGGAGCAACGATCTGTGTGCCAAACGGTGCACCGCTTTGTACCGAATGTCCATGGAAGGATTTTTGTGAGGCAAAAAAACAGGAACTGATCGGACAGATACCAGTCAAGAGCAAGGCAAAACCGCGAAAGATCGAGAAAAAAACGGTTCTGATTTTAAGGGATGATGAGAAGGTTGCAATCCGGAAAAGACCGGCAAAGGGACTTTTGGCAGGACTGTATGAGCTTCCGAATGTGGAAGGAAATATGGGACAGGAGGAAGTACTTTCCATGGTAAAAGAGATGGGGTATGCACCGATCCGTATTCAGCCGTTAGGTGAGGCGAAACATATTTTTTCCCATATCGAATGGCACATGACAGGTTATGCAGTCCGTGTAGAGGAGCCGGAAATGCATCCACAGGTGCAGTGTGAAAAAAATCGTGCAGATGGATTATTATTTGTGGAAGCAGAAGATGCAAAAGAAAAATATGCTATTCCGTCCGCTTTTGCTGCGTATGCGAAATATATGAACATTCTTCTTGGAAATGAAAAGAAAGCTTAAAAGAAAATATTTATAAAAAGAGGGAGCCGGTGCAACAGCACCGGCTATTCATTATGAAAAAGAGTGTGTATGAAAAGTGAAGTAATTCACTATTTGCTGGGAGGAACCTTGCTTATCGGATAAGCAAGGCTACCTGACTTACATCAGGTATGAAAAAAAGTTCTATGAAAAATTTTAACTTGTTGCCTTAACTTTGAATTTAGTATATCGGGGAATTGTGACCGCCGTATGCCCTGTTTGTGAGAATTATGTAAATAAAATATGAACAACTACATACTTTGGCAGAAATTAAGAATATCTAAAGAAAAATTTGATTGGTTTGCGGTAGGAAAATGTGTATAATAGAATGGCTATGGTAAAACAAAGTGGAAAACAAGGAGGATTACATGTACGATTGTATCGTGATCGGCGCAGGAATTGCGGGTGCTGTCAGTGCGAGAAAGCTTGCAGAGGAAGCAGGAAAGAAAGTACTGGTTTTAGAGAGACGCAGTCATATCGGAGGTAACTGCTATGATGAGCCGGATGAACATGGAATATTAATACATAATTATGGACCACATATTTTTCATACAGGAATAGAAGAAGTATATCAGTATCTCTCAAGATTTACGGACTGGTATGTATTCGGACATGAGGTGGTAGCAAAGGTCGGGGATCGTCTGATCCCGGTTCCGTTTAATTTAAATACGCTTCATATGGTATATGAAAAGGAAAAAGCAGATGCATTAGAGCAGAAACTGATTGCTGCATACGGAGAGGGAAGCCGCGTGCCGATCATGAAACTGCGGGAAAATGAAGATCCGGACATCCGCGAGATCGCACAGTTTGTGTACGAAAATGTATTTTTAAAATATACCATGAAGCAGTGGGGACAAAAACCGGAGGATATCAGCCCGGAAGTGACAGGCCGTGTGCCGGTGCTGGTTTCTTATGACAACCGCTATTTTCAGGACAAATATCAGGGAGTGCCGAAGGAAGGTTTCACACCGATGTTTGAGCGCATGTTAGACCATGAGAACATCACGGTTGAGACAGGTGTTGACTGTAAAGAGAGATTGCGTTTTGAAGAAAATCAGATTTATTTTGATGGAACACCGTTTGACGGAGAGGTTATCTATACGGGCGCACTGGATGAGTTGTTTGACTGTCAGTTTGGAAGGCTTCCATATCGTTCCTTAAGATTTGACTTTGAACATTATGAGAAAGAATCTTATCAGGGACACAGCGTGGTCAATTACACGGTCAGTGAGGATTTTACAAGAATCACAGAGTTTAAGTATCTGACCGGACAAAAGAACACGGACGGAACCACAATCGTGAAAGAGTATCCGTTTGCCTACACAGGAGCGGAGGGAGAAATTCCTTACTATGCGATATTAGAGCCAAAGAACCAGGAACTCTATGAAAAATATCATGCGCTTGCAGGTGGACTGCCGCATTTTTATCTGCTCGGACGACTGGCAGAATACAAATACTATAATATCGATGCGATGACGAAAAAAGCGATGGAACTTGCTGATGCGATCATGGCAGAAAATACAAAAAGATAATCGGAGGATTCATATATGAAATTACTGACATTTGCGATCCCGTGTTACAATTCACAGGATTACATGGAAAACTGTATCAAATCCCTGCTGCCGGGTGGCGATGATGTTGAGATCCTGATCATTGATGATGGGTCAAAAGACAGCACCGGTGACATAGCAGATGCCTATGAGAAGAAATATCCGGGAATCATCCGTGCAATCCATCAGGTAAATGGAGGACACGGAGAGGCTGTCAATGCTGGAATCCGCAATGCGACAGGACTTTATTTTAAAGTGGTAGACAGCGATGACTGGGTAGATGAGGAGGCTTATAAGAAGATTTTAGATAAACTTCGTGAGCTGACCGGCGGCAATCAGACCCTGGATATGTTTATTGCCAATTATGTATATGAAAAAGAAGGTGCGCATCATAAAAAAGTGATGCACTACACGAACCTGCCCCAAAATCAGATTTTTACCTGGAATGATGTGTCACGTTTCAGAAAGGGTCAGTACATTTTGATGCATTCTGTGATTTATCGTACAAAACTGCTGCGTGAATGTGGATTAGAGTTGCCGAAACATACATTTTATGTGGATAATATTTATGTGTACAAACCATTACCAAGTGTAAAAACACTGTATTATATGGATGTAGATTTTTACCGTTACTTTATTGGCAGGGAAGATCAGTCGGTCAATGAGAAAGTGATGATCAGCCGTATCGACCAGCAGATCAATGTAAATAAGATTATGGTAGATGAATTTGATCTCTGGAAGATTCCAAACCGAAAACTGCGTCATTACATGTTTAATTATCTGGAAATCATCACGGTCATTTCCACGATTATGCTGATCCGCTCCGGCACTGAGGAAAATCTTCTGAAAAAACGTGAACTGTGGAAATATATTAAGGATCAAGACATCCGTTTATTCCATCATCTGCGCGCCGGAATTATGGGAAATGCAATGAATCTGCCGGGCAAGGGAGGCAGAAAGATTTCGGTTGCGGCATATCGACTGTCACAGAAAGTGGTCGGATTTAATTAAGAGGTAGTGAGAGTATGAGTGAAGAAAATAACTGGAATTATGGAAATGATGAGCCGAATGTAAATCAGGGAAATCCTGTCAGCCTGGAGAAAAGTACGACTGATGGTACAGCAGGTGTAAATTTAGAGAAGACTGTGACCGGAAATGAAGAGCGTGTAAATCCAGAAAAGACTATGACAGACAATCCGTATTATACAAATACGTCATATGGAAACGGCAATACAAATTATAATTACGGACAGTCAAATGACAGTGCAGGTTATAACTATGGACAGTCAAACGGCAGTACAGATTATAATTATGGACAGCCAAATGGCAATAACAAGTCAGAAAGTGAAGGATTTGGTATTGCGTCGTTGATACTTGGAATCATCACCGTTTTGCTGTTCTGCACTTGTATCAGCTGGATCACCGGTATCCTTGCAATCATTTTCGGTATTTTACAGCTGGTAAAAGGAAACAAAAAAGGAATGGCGATCGTTGGTTTGATCACAGGTGGAATCGGTTTTGCAGCATCGATTATTCTGTATATCCTGATTTTTTTTACAGGACTTGGATCTTATAGCAGCTATAATGACATCTATGATCATATTTACGATGATATCTATGATGATATTGAAGACAGTATGGATGACGGAACGATATAATAAGACTGCCGAGCGAAGCGAGTGTAGATCACGATCATGATATAGAAATTTTTAATGGAGAGGGTTATGGAAGAGTTATTGACAGTCAGTGGATTATCCAAGACATTTCACTTGTCAAAAAAACAGCAGAAATTAGAAAAGACAACGGAAAAAGTTAAGGTTGCGGTGGATGATCTTTCCTTTTGTACTTACAGGGGGGAAGTTTTTGGATTATTAGGGCCCAATGGAGCGGGAAAGACAACAACGCTTCGCATGTTAGCAACGCTGATCAAACCGGATAAAGGTGATGCTCTGATTGACGGAAGCAGTATTGTGACAGATCCGAACGGTGTTCGGAAAAAGATCGGATTTCTGACGAGTGAATTAAAACTGGAAGAATTTTTTACTCCGAACTATCTGTTTGATTTTTTCTCAGAATTATACGGTGTCGATCAGGCAGAGCGGGATGAGAGAAAACGTATCCTGTTTCAGAAATTTGGTGTGGATGAGTTTGCGGAAGTGAAGGTTGCAAATCTCTCCACCGGTATGAAACAGAAAGTATCCCTGATCATTTCACTGGTGCATGATCCGCAGATCATTATTTTTGATGAGCCGACAAACGGACTTGATGTTATCACGGCGAAAGTTGTGACCGATTTTCTGCAGGAATTGAAAGCAGAAGGAAAAACGATCATTGTATCAACACATATTTTTTCACTGATCGAAAAGATCTGCGACCGTGTCGGCATTATCATCAACGGAAAAATGGTTTTGTGTGACACGCTTTCCCATGTGACGGCGGAAATGCCACTTGAGGATAAGTTCTTTGAAATCTATCGGGAAACGGCAGGTGAGATAGTATGAGTAAAAAAATGATTGCAATCATGAAAAAAGAGTTTGCCCGCTTTTTCGGAGATAAGAGACTGGTGTTTACCACAATTTTAATGCCGGGGCTTATGATCTATATTTTGTATACGCTTCTGGGGCAGGGAATTATGAAGCAGTTTGCCGCTTCGGAGGATTATGTATATCAGATCTATACGGTGGATCTGCCGGAGGCGTTTTCTTATTTAAAGACAGAGTCTGATCTGGAAGTGACGGAAATTACAGTAGAAAAAGAGTCTGATGTCTTAGAAAAGATCGAGGCGGAGGAAGCAGATCTTTTGATGGTGTTCCAGTCGGATTTTGATGCGGCTGTCGCTGCATATGATCCGTTAGATACCACGCAGGCAGCACCGGATATCAACATGTACTATAATTCAGTTTCGACGGAATCGTCGACGATCTACAATCAGATGTATCAGGTTTTTGATGATTATGAATCTTCTCTGGCAAATAAGTTTGATATCAATGCCGAAGAAGGTGTGAAATATGATGTTGCAACGGAAAAAGATACTTCCGCGCAGCTTTTTTCCATGCTTTTACCGATGCTTTTGATGTCATTTTTATTCAGTGGCTGTATGGCGGTTGCCCCGGAATCCATCGTCGGGGAAAAGGAGCGCGGAACGATCGCAACGCTGCTTGTCACACCGATGAAACGCAGCGAGCTTGCCGTCGGAAAAGTCTTAAGTCTGAGTGTCATCGGACTTTTGGGCGGAGTTTCCAGCTTTATCGGCACGATGCTGGCACTTCCGAATCTGATGGGCGGTGCGGCGCTTGAGGATGACAGTATGACGGGTGCGATGAGCGCTGCAGTTTACAGTGGAACGGATTATGTACTGTTGTTATTTGTCATTTTAAGTACGGTTCTGGTAATTATCGGTGCAATCTCCCTGATGTCCGGCCTGGCAAAGAGCGTCAAAGAGGCAGGAACGATGGTTTCGCCTCTGATGATCGTCGTCATGCTGATCGGTGTGTCGACGATGTTCGGGGATGGTGCGCCGAAGGAGGTTTACTGGTATCTGATCCCGTTTTATAACAGTGTACAGTGCATGAATGGAATTTTTTCCTTTGATCTTGTGCCTGTTAATTTTGTGGTAACAATCGTGGCAAACCTTTTGTATGCACTGGTTATGACGGCCGGGTTAGCAAAGATTTTTGACAGCGAGAAAATTATGTACAGTTGAGTGAGAACAGGATATGGGGCAGTTAGTGTGAAAAATAAGATTTTTCACACGCAAGATTTGTGCTTACGCACAAACTTG
>OLVW01001074.1_pt1 | contig 25006 bp, 19 predicted proteins | sample 1673301 | NCBI WGS metagenome assembly OLVW01 (sample SAMEA3178941, study PRJEB25190) | human gut metagenome
GGTTCGAACCCTGGACACCCTGATTAAGAGTCAGGTGCTCTACCAACTGAGCTAATCGCGCATCTTTGGTTGTCTGTATTACGTTCTCCGTAACGACAAGACTTATTATATAATAAGGTTTTTAAAAATGCAAGTACTTTTTTTACTTTTTTTCATATTTTTTTATTTTTCTCATATATTGATATGGGGGTTGAATTTATGAGCCATATTATCCATTATGTTACAACCAATTTCAAAAAAATCTTTCATACTGTCTGTACAGAGATTATCTCCTGCATTCAAGGCACAGCTCTGCATTTTGTCCTGGTCGCTGCCTTTCTCGGAACACTGAATCATTTCCTGTATTTTTTATCCGGGCAGTCTCCAATCGTTGCACTTTTCTGCCCGGTTAATGAATCCGTGTGGGAACATTTGAAACTTTTATATTTTCCTTTTTTATTCGTAAGCATATGGGAATATCTGTCTCTGCATCCGGTTGTTTTACCGTTCTTTTACTGTCGGTATCTGGGTGTGCTTCTCGGAATGTTTTTTACTGTTTCTGTTTTTTACACATATTCCGGGATTCTCGGCCGGAATTTCCTGATCTTAGACATCCTGCTTTTTTATTCCAGTGTAATATTTTCATTTGGAATGTCTGAATATATTTCCGGCAAGACCCGTTCTCCTCACGAGACAGAACCTGGCTTTGTAGTCTCACTCTGGTTGATAACATCATTTTTCTTCTTTGTATTTACATGTTTTCCGCCAGATCTTCCGTTATTCTATTCAGCATAAGTACAACAACCATCAACACATTTCCCTACATATATAATTAATTATTCACACCATGATGTGCAACATAGCTGTTAAGATCCAATGCTTTGAACACATATCCCTGTGACTGATAATATTCAATAATTTTCGGCAGCGCTTCCACAGTTGTATCTTTTGTCTCGGAATCATGTGACAGCAGGATGATATTATTGTCATGGAAACTGGTTGCCTGATCCACAAGCTGTTCCGTTGTTCTCACGGCCCCGTCTCCCGAACTTCCATTCCAGTCATAATATTGATATCCTCTTGCCTGAACCTCCTGCGTAAGCGTTGTCATAATTCCCTTCGTGTAACTTGCAGATATGGTATTCGAAGATCCTCCCGGAAATCTGATAAAACAAGGAACATAGCCGATCTCTTCTTTTACAAGCTGTCCAATCTGGTCAAGATCCTGAAAATATGCATCAACAGATGCATACACCTTTGCGTAATCATGAGAATATGTATGCATTCCGATCGTATGTCCCTTATCATAAGCCTTTTGGATCATATCTTTATATTCCGGCATGGCTCCTGTAACAAAAAACGTTGCTTTCGCATTGTATTTATCCAAAATGTCCAGCACCGCCTGCGTATTCTTAGACGGTCCGTCATCCAACGTCAGATAGACAACTTTTTCATCCGATTGTTCTGTTGTACCCACTTTTCTTCCTGGTTGAACTGCAAATTCACTTCTGTCATCTGCCTGATCTTTTTGGCCTTGATTTTCTTTATTGGATGCATCAGTTTCATTCTCATTGATCGTAAGTTTTTTTGCAGTTGCTTTTTTCTTTGATACTGCCTTTTTACTTTCCGTCTCGGCCGTTGTCATCGTTTTACCGGCATTCTTTTTTATAACATGCCCGCCGATTCCCACACCTATGATCACTGCTGCTATGCAGACTGCTGCAATCAGAATCTTTCTCTGTGCACGATCTTTTCGTCTTCTATTTTTTAACTTTTTCCTGCTCATACTTTTTTCCTCTTTAATTTTCAACTTTATTCTCACTTTTAAGTAATTGCTTTTTCTTTTTTACTATCATACCGCTTTTTTCCTTTTTATCAAGCCTTTTCTTGAGACTTTTTCACTACAATGTAGTATTGTAATAAATAGATTATCACTTACAAATATCGAAAGGAGTTTTTAATATGAGTGAAAATGAAAATAAAGTCTGTCCTGTCAGCTGCAAAATCGAACATCACGCCATGATGTTCGCATTTCTCGCCAAACATGCAATTGAATTATGCGGTGAAGCCGGAAAAGACGCAATCCTTGCCGGAATGACTACCTATGGAAATGAGCGGGGTGCCCGCATGGCGGCAAATGCACTCGCACACGGTGATGAACTGACTACCATGACCAATCAGGCATACGGTGAATGGAAACCAGATTACGCCGGACAAATGGACTTCGGAACGCTTCGCACCGAACCGACACTTCAGACTTACATTGCAAAATGTGCATGGTGTGAAGCCTGGAAAAAGCATAACATTACCGAATATGGGAAATATTATTGCGTCAATGTAGATAATGCCGTTTACCAGGGTTTCCGTTCCGACTTCGTCTGTACACCGACTGCCACATCTATGAGCTGGGGCGGCAAGCGTTGTGAATTCGACTGGGGACACCCGCTCTCGCAGGAAGAGGTAAAAGAACTGGCTGAGAAAAAGGCCAAACTTGGGACTTCCTGTATGAAAGATTTTAATTTCCACACAGCACATTTAAAATATACCGTCAGTCAGGCTCTGATCCTGAATCTTGGTGAAAAAGGGGAAGAGGCAGTTAAACTTGCGCTTGCTGATTATGTAGATACATTTGGACAGGAATATCTAGATGTACTGAACGGTCTTTATCCGGTTGAATAGAATTTGCTGCTTATTGACATTTTTTTACTTTTCATATAAGAAAGCTATGAATTCTATTTACATCCTGTTTTTCTATGCTAAAATGATAGATAAACACCCGATTCTATGAGGAGGTATCTATATTTTGAATAAACTAACAACCGAACATACACCTGACAATATTATTGCCAGCTGGCTCGACGATCATCAGGAAGAACTTGTACATACTGCCGATTACATTTTCCATCACCCGGAACTTGCATATCAGGAGACACTTTCTTCCAAATGCCTGGCAGATTATCTGGAAAGCCAGGGATTTAAAATAACATGGAAAACAGCCGGTATCGACACCTCATTTACCGCAGTCTGGGGAAGTGGAAAACCACTCCTTGGATTCCTGGCTGAGTACGATGCTCTGGCAGGTGTCGGACACGCCTGCGGACACAACCTGCTTGGAACTGCTGTTGCCGCAGCGGCCTGCGCATTAAAAGCCGATATGGAAGCAACCGATGCTGCCGGAACGATCCGCGTCTACGGCTGCCCGGCCGAAGAGATCATGTCCGGCAAGATCGTGATGAACGATCAGGAAGTCTTTGATGACCTCGATGTTGCTATTACCTGGCATCCATTCGACCGCAACCGTGTCAGCAACGATATCTGGCAGGCACAGGACATTAAGAACTACACATTCCACGGAATCAGTTCACATGCCGCCAAAGCTCCTGAAAAGGGACGCAGTGCCCTCGACGCCGCTGAACTTATGAATGTAGGCGTCAACTATCTCCGTGAGCACGTACCGGGAGATGTCCGCATGCATTATGCCTACATTGATAACGGCCTTCCGGCAAATGTTGTTCCAGATATCGCGAAGACAAATTATTTCATCCGCTCCTACTTACGTTCCCGCACCGAAGATGCAAGCGAACGTGTAGACAATTGCGCAAGAGGTGCCGCTCTTATGACAGACACCACCGTCGATATCGAACTGGTTGCAAGCTGCAGTGAGATGAAAGTTAACCGGGTACTGACAGAATTATATTACGATGCCATGACCCAAGTCCCGACACCGACTTATACACCGGAAGAACTGGATTTCGCAAAGCAGATTACAGAAGAAGCCGAGCTCATCAATGACGGGACACTATTCTCCGGCCTGGAACCGCTTGAAGACGAGCCGGTTCCGATCGCTATCGGCACAGATGCTTCACAGGTCAGCCACACGGTTCCGCTGATCACCTTAAGTGCCGCTACGATGTGTAAAGGCACCCCGCTTCATCACTGGGCTGCTGCCAAACAGGCCGGTATGACTATCGGACAGAAAGGTATGCTCTATGTTGCAAGATGTATGGCAGAAGGTACGAAATTATTGATGGAAACACCGGGAAGTATTGAGAAAGCGTGGGAGCTTCATAAGCTGACTCCTTAAAGCTTCTGTTCATAAGGAGACGGAGGATTTTTATAAATTCTCCGTCCCAAACAAAAAAACTATAACATTTATCCCCCAAGGAGGTTATAACTATGGTCACAAAAAAAGCGAGATCATTCTTCTTGCCGTAAAACCACAAAATGCACCAGAAGCTCTGTCACAGTGCAAAAAAGCCCTGGATGGAAAAGCTTTGATGTCCATCGTAGCCGGTGTCACTGTCGAGAGACTCCAGAATATGATCGATGGCACACCTAGAATTTTAAGACTTCTTCCTAACACCCCTGCAATGGTATGCGTGGTGCTGTAATTGAATGCATCAATGTAAGTACAGAAAAATCCCGTTCATTATAATCATTATCATTCTATGTCGATTAATGCGGCGGAATTATCAGACAAAAGAGGAGTTATCCACAGTTTCCCGTGGATAACTCCTCTTTTGTTGGGGATAACTGGAATTACTCTGCAAAATTTGTCGTTAAAATAAGCCGGGAGATTTTCAGAAATCTACCGGCCTATTTTACATTTTTTCTACATTTTCATCCTCTTTATCACCTTCAACCGTGTAAATTCTTCTCTTTCCTTCTCCTCCAGCGCATTACTGATCGTATGCACCAAATTCGTATACATCGGTATCGTAATATTCTTAAGCGCATTCGCCCGCTTCTGTGTCTTCTTGATATTTGCGGCCAGACGGTACGCCGAGTTCTCCACCTCAGCCAACTTGATCGTAAGTTCCTTCACTTCCCGGAAAGCTTCTCTTGCAATATCCACCGACTCATGCGTTGTGCTGAACGAATACGTCAGATCATTCTGTTTCGCATCGTACTTAATGTGCGGAATCTCGGTTCCCATGATACTCCTGATCTGCATCTTCAGAGAGTCTTCGATCGGAACGGTAAATGCCAGCTCCTGAACTTTGCTGATTCCATGTTCGATATTGGCACGCTGCAGGCAGGCGTATGCTTTTGTAAATGTCGCATCGATCTCTTCCTGAATATCTTTTGCCTCATCGATCAGTCCCATCAGTTCTTTCAGAAGAATATTCCGCTTCTTATCCATCAGATCGTAGCCCTGACGCGCAAGCATCAGAGAATTCTTCGCAAGCATCAGATTTCCCTTGGTAGGAAATTCTCTCGGATCCATATGCATCCCTCCTACTCTTCTGTCACCAGCGTATCCCGCGTATCCTTCCAGTACTTCTCAATCAGCTTCGTATCAATACGGTCCAGTTCTTCCTTCGGCAGAAGTCCAAGCAGTTCCCATCCAAGATCTAAAGTCTCCATCATCGTACGGTTCTCCGTCGGTCCCTGCCCGATATAACGTTTTTCAAATTCTTCACCGAACTTCAGATACTGCTTGTCAATCGGCGACAATTCATCCTCGCCAATAACGGAAGCAAGGTTTCTCGCCTCTCCGACCTTCGCATAAGCGGAGAATAACTGGTTTGCAAGATCCTGATGATCTTCTCTCGTGTATCCTTTTCCGATACCGTCCTTCATCAGACGCGAAAGCGATGGCAGGATACTGATCGGCGGATAGACTGCCTGACCGTGAAGATTACGGTCCAGTACGATCTGTCCTTCTGTAATGTATCCGGTAAGGTCCGGGATCGGATGTGTAATATCATCATTCGGCATGGTCAGGATCGGAAGCTGTGTTACGGAACCATTTGCCCCGTCCACAATACCGGCACGTTCATAGATTGTTGCCAGTTCACTGTATAAATATCCCGGATATCCTTTTCTTGACGGAATCTCGCCACGGGAAGAAGACACTTCACGCATGGCTTCCGCAAAAGAAGTCATATCCGTCAGGATAACCAAAATATGCATATTTTTCTCAAATGCCAGATACTCTGCTACCGTCAGTGCTACCTTCGGCGTGATCAGACGCTCCACCACCGGGTCATTCGCCAGGTTCAAGAACATACACACATGGTCTGCCACACCGCTTTCCTCAAATGTCTTACGGAAGAATTCCGCCACATCGTGCTTCACACCCATTGCTCCGAATACAACTGCGAACTGTTCATTCGAATTGTCACCAAGCGAAGCCTGCTTGACGATCTGTGCCGCAAGCTGATCATGCGGAAGTCCGTTTCCTGAGAATATCGGAAGCTTCTGCCCGCGGATCAGTGTCGTCAGTCCGTCAATTGCCGAGATTCCGGTACGGATATAATTTCTCGGGTATTCCCGTCTGACCGGATTCAGCGGAAGTCCGTTTACATCCCGCTTCTCAGCATCTGTGATCGGTCCAAGGCCATCGATTGCTTCCCCGATCCCGTTAAATGTACGGCCCAGCATTTCCTCTGACACGGCAACTTCCATCGGATGTCCCGTAAGCCTCGTGTGGGTATTATCCAGCGACATATTTTCCGTTCCTTCAAATACCTGGATCACGGCCTTATCTTCATCCAGTTCCACGATACGTCCCATTTTCCTCGTATCATGATCTACAATAAATTCCACGATCTCATCGTAAAATGCATTTTCTACGCCTTCCAGTACGACGAGAGGGCCATTAATGCTGCTCAGTCCAAGATATTCTATTGCCATCTTACGTCCCTCCCTTTACGCATTTTTCTCGATGACGCGGTTATAAAAGTCATCAATATCCAGTTTATACAGATCCAGTAACTGCAGATTGTCATTCGGCACATCATACTTGATCGCAATGACCTTCTCAAATATACCTTCTGCCTTCAGCACCGACATCGGCATCCCCATCGCCACCAGTTTCCGGCTCGTCTTATACAGATACAGAATAACATCCATCATCTTGAACTGCTTCTCAAGTGATACACACGTATCATCCTTATGAAATGCATTCTGTTGCAGGAATCCCAGACGAATCACCTTCGCAATCTCCAGGATCAGCTTCGGGTCATCCGGAAGCACATCCCCGCCAATCAGTTTTACGATCTCCATCAGGCTGCTCTCCTGGTTCAGGATCGCCATCAGACGGTTCCGGTAATCAACAAATTTCGGCGATACATGATCCGAATACCAGCCGCTTAAGTCGTTCAGGTATTCACTGTAACTTGTCAGCCAGTGGATCGCAGGGAAATGTCTCGCATACGCCAGTGATTTGTCCAGTCCCCAGAAACAGCGCACGAAACGCTTCGTATTCTGCGTAACCGGTTCAGAGAAATCTCCTCCCTGCGGAGATACCGCTCCGATGATAGAGACCGATCCTGTCGCACCATTTAACGTCTGCATCATGCCGGCTCTTTCATAGAATGCCGACAGTCTCGATGCCAGATACGCCGGGAATCCTTCCTCCGCCGGCATCTCTTCCAGTCGTCCCGAAAGCTCTCGCAGTGCCTCTGCCCATCTGGATGTCGAATCCGCCATGATCGCCACATCATACCCCATATCACGGTAATATTCCGCCAGTGTCAGTCCGGTATAAATGGACGCCTCACGGGCAGCTACCGGCATGTTCGATGTATTGGCGATCAGCGTCGTTCTGTCCATCAATGGATTGCCCGATTTCGGATCGACCAGCTCCGAAAACTCTTCCAGAACCTGTGTCATCTCATTTCCACGCTCGCCGCATCCGATATATATGATAATATCCGCATCCGACCATTTTGCGATCTGATGCTGGGTCATCGTCTTACCCGTTCCGAATCCTCCCGGGATCGCAGCCGTTCCACCTTTTGCAATCGGGAACATCGTATCCAGAATTCGCTGTCCTGTTACCAGCGGCACACTTGCCGGGAATCTCCGGCTCACCGGTCTCGGTACACGGATCGGCCAGTGCTGTGTCATCGAAAGTTCTCTTTTTTCTCCATTGAACAGTTCAATCGTAACCAGCGTCTCATCAATCGTATATTCACCATCCGGAACCACCGATACAACAGTCCCTTCTACTCCCGGCGGAACCATGCATTTGTGCACGATAGCCCGCGTCTCCGGCACTTCCGCAATGATCGTTCCACCCTGTACCATATCGCCTTCAGCCACTGTAATATGCGTCTCCCAGAGTTTCTGACGGTCCAGTGCGTCCACACTGACACCACGGGTGATAAATGCCCCGCCCTTGTCAGCGATCCGCTCCAGCGGTCTCTCAATACCGTCAAAGATATTATTCAGGATGCCGGGTGCCAGCGTAACCGACACTGCCGCTCCCGTACCTTCCACAAGTTCTCCCGGATGCAGTCCGGAAGTCTCCTCATACACCTGTACCGTCGTCCGGTCCTTATCCAGGGAAATGACTTCGCCAACCAGCTTTTCTTCTCCCACATGGACCATTTCCGACATCTTAAAATCCGTCTTCCCTTTCAGGTAAATGACCGGGCCGTTGATGCCATATATCTTTTCTGTCTTTCCGCTACTCACCCTTTACACCTCCCCGGAACTGGAATTTCTGGTATTCATTCTCCAGTGCACCTTTGAATGCATAGTCCACCAGGACATTCTTCTCAGGCACAACCGCACGCACCCCGCCGATAAAATCCACTTTGCTGATCGTCAGCGTCATTCCCGTACGTTCTTCCAGATATGTCTTCTTGTCTGCATCAGACGGATTGATATAGATCGTCATCGCCATCCCCGATGCAAACTGTGCTGCTTTCTCTATATAACGGATCAGAACTTCTTTATACTCTTCCGTTCTCATGAACGCCAGAAGCTTTAACTGCACTTCTTCGAACAGTTCCGTCTTAAGTTCTGTCTGCGTCTTTCCCATCTCACGTTTTAATTCAAGCTGCGCCTTTGACATTGCCATGTTCAGCTGCTGTTTCGCAGTCACACTCTCTGCACGCACTCTCGTCTCCGACTGCCGTCTGGCTTCGATCTGATGCTGTTCGAACACACTTCGAAGCGCATCCTCATGCTGCTTTACGATCGCATTCGCCTCCGCTCTTGCTTCTTCCATCGCCGCCGTCCGGATATGCGTGATCTTCTCTTCGTTTGTCAAATGTGCCACCTTCTTCCTGTCTATAATTTCAACCCTATCGCTTCATTTACATACGACGTGATAAAATCTTTCTTACGTCCGGTCCCGTGTCTGTCAGGAATCTCGATCAGAAGCGGCATCGTCCGCTCCAGCTTGATCTCGTCTATCAGGTCCGGGAATTCTCTTCCGAATTTCTCCGTCAGCAGAATCACACCTACATCCTTATCCTCCATGGCATTCTCGATCGCACACCGGAGTTCTTCTCTTTCATGTACCACGATTCCGTCTACCCCTGCGAGACGCATTCCTGTCAGAGTATCGATATTATCACTGATCAGATACATCTTCATCTTACAATTTACCTAAGATCATGAAGGAGATGATCAGTCCGTACAGACACACACCTTCTGCAAGACCTACGAAGATCAGTGACTTACCAAGTGCACTGGAATCCTCGCTGATTGCCCCAAGAGCCGCACTTGCTGCACTTGCAACGGCGATACCACCACCGACGCAGGAAAGACCGGTTGAAAGTGCTGCTGCCAGGTATCCGAATCCGGTTGCGTTCGATGCCGTATTGCCGGCTGCTTCTGCTGCCTGTACCGGATCTCCCGCAAAGAGCATGATTCCCGCGATCAGGACAGTACTAAAGAAGAAAAATACATTCGTGCCGATGGCTCTTTTATAACGCTTCTTCGTCCTCTGTCCGATCAGGAAATATCCGAATGGAATTACAATGCTAAGTAACAATGTTGCAATTAACAATAATCTAACTGTCAGGCTCATATTTTTGTCCTCCTGTAAATATATCTCTGAATTCTGTCTTATTATTTTTCCTCTACAGAACCTGCCACTGGCAGCTTCTTTCGAACGCATGGCGATTTATCCTCTGGATCACAAAATCACTTAAATCGTTTCTTTACTTTTCGTCACTCTGGCTGTGAAACGGCTTGAACTCCCGTCCGGTTCCCTTATAGAACCTGCTGAACATCTCATAATATTCCAGACGCAGTACCTGGATACCGACGACCAGACCTTCCAGTCCGCACACCAGCACATTTCCCAGCACAAACACGATCCAGTTCGTATGCCCCGCACTTGCGCCGGATAACATCAGCACAACCTCCATCATCGCCGCATGGCTGACGGCAAATGCACCGATACGCACATAAGAAATGGTATTGGAGAAATAGCTCAGCATCGTCTCGAACAGTTCGAAGAACGCCTGCACGAAGAACATTACCTTGCCCTCTTCCATCTTCTTATGCTGCTTTGTCACCAGATTTCCCAGCGGTTCCTTGAATACGAACAAGATCACCGGAACTCCCAGGAAGATCACCATCAGGATATTGCCCGGAACCTTATGTCCCGTCATGTAAAGCACGATCGTCAGCACCAGGAATCCGTAGAACACCAGTCCCGCGATTCCGTTATGGGAAAATAACATATTTTCCACATCATGACTCTTGATCGAATTGATCACGTTAAAGATCATCACCAGGATATTCAGTCCCATGCCAAATGCAATGGCAACCACAAATACTGTGTTGAGCTGTCCGATAAACGGCAGGTTCGTCATCGCATCCACCGGCCTTAACCAGTGTGCCTGTATCACATCTTCGAATCCGAAGATACTTCCGAACATGAATCCAAAGAATGTTGAGAACAGTCCCGCAATGGATATGATCCCAGCCAGGTTGATCTTCTTAATCAGGTACAAAAGCCCGCCGAATACAAACAGGCATAAGCCCTGGCCGACATCCCCAAACATCGCACCAAAGATAAATGTATACGTCAGTGCCACGAACATCGTCGGATCCATCTCATCATTTGCCGGAAGCCCGTACATCCGGATGAACATCTCGAACGGCTTGAAGAACCTTGGATTCTTAAGCTTCGTCGGCGGCTCTCCGAAGAATTTCTCCTTGTCTTCTTCTACAACAACGAATACCTTATCATCATTCTTCGATTCCGCCAGGAATTTGTTCACATCATCTTCGCCCATCCATCCGCACAGGATGTAATAGTCTTCTTTATTATCTCCCTCTTCAATCCTTGCCGCCAGCTTGCGGACATCAAAGTTCGTAGCCAGTTCTTCCAGACGCGTCTTCGCACCTCGGAGCTTTGCGGCATTCTTTGCCATCAGCTCACTGATCTGTTTTTTAATCCCAGCAATCTCTTTCTGTTTTTCTTCAATTTCTTTTTCAAGCTCTTCACAGGCCTGCGCCGGCGTTCCTATGTATTCGGATGGAATTGCAATCCTTTCAAAATGTAAGGAATTGAATACCGAATCCACCTTACTGGAATCCGCATTCGATACGAAATAACATCCATATACATAATTTTCATTCCTCGTACCTTCGATAAATACCGCATTCAGATCATCAAATAAATATTTTTCCAGACGTTTGTAATAATTCACATCTACCCGTCCGAACCGGACTTTCATATATTTATACTTTAATGATTTCTGCATATCCAGTTCCAGTGTCCGGAACGGCTCCATGATCAGAAGCTTTTCTTTGTATTCATCTACCTGCTTCTTCGTTAACTCTTTCTTCTCCAGCAGATCCAGATAGTCATGATTGACATCCCGGATCAGGTTCAGCATATCCTCCTGATTCATCGATACATCGATCCTCTGGTCTTCATCCGCTAACAGTGCGCTGAACTGTTCTGCCTTCGCAAGCGGCTCTTTGTATGGATTGACTTCCACAAAAGGCTGCAGGTTGTCGGTCGTCTTAAGCTCCGCCGCCGCATTCTCAAGCTGCATCTCGTATTTCGACAGATACACCTCGCAGACACGGTCGATATCATTCTTCGGTCCGCTGATGCTTAAGAACTTCATCTTAACAATCATTGATTCACACCTCCTAAGTATCCTAATGTCTCTCCCTTCGTCAAACCGTAACGGATACACTCAAGGGCTGTCGTTAGTTTATAGATTTCTTCTTCTTTCAGGAACAGATACGTATTGACGATCGCGATCGAATACGGATCATTCCTTTTATCAGTCAGGTACAACTTCCGCAGGCAGTCGCGGTACATCTGTTCCAGTGTTTTATCCGTCTGCATATAATTATATTTTCCTGCATAGTACGTCTTTTCCACTTCTGCTTCAAACTGTTCCAGTGTCGGCGTCTCCACCAGTGTCTTGAATTCTTCTACTTTTATCCGATAGTGGATCGGGATCGTCATCGAATAGATATCCGGCGGAAGCATATGATAATACTTCTTCGCACGGTAGATCCACTGAAGATTCAGAAGATCGATCTTCATTCCATAGTCCTTTAAGAATATCTTCTGCTCATGTCCTTTCAGAACCCGTTTTCCCTTTTTCCACATCGTAGAAAAATAATACAGATCCAATGCCAGATCATAATCAAACAGCGTTCCCGCTCCGGAATCTCTGATTCTGGCAAGCGCACCATAATATTCCGTATCCCGTAAGTTATCTACAAGCTCGTCGATATTTTTCGAAGTTATCAACCGGTCTATGGAAATTTGTGAATATCTGTCAAAAAACTCTTTCTTGTATTCCAGATCAAATGGTTTCTCATAATGATTGAACACGATCCTCAAACAGTAGTTGATCAGATCGACTTCATACCGTTTCCAGTATAATTTTAAGAACGTCTTCTGCTCCATCCCGGCAAACCGGAAGATCCTCGAATAATCATCGAACAACGACTGATACAGGATCTTCTCCACATTTCCCCTATGATATAAGGAAACATCCATCCGCTCCACATATGGTGCATACGCCGTCTTGTCTTTCAGATATTCGATTGCTTCTGTCACTGTACCAAGACCTGCGATCGTATCATAATCTTTCTCTTTCAGAAGCTTCGCCGACATCGCACGTACCTTTGTCGTGATCCCGCTGTAAGCCATCACATTTCCCATACGCTACACCTCGATCATATGTCTTACGATTTCCTCTGCATAAATGTCATGATTTTCTTCGTATTCCCTCTTCAGATCATCAATCGCCTTCTGGTCCTTCTTCCGTTCCCGGTCCAGAACTTTCTCTACTTCCTGCTGCGACTTTGCTTTTATCTTCTCCAGTTTTTTCTGTGTCTCTTCTTCCAGGTCCCGGTCAAATTGATTCCTTTCTTCCTGTATCTGTTTTTCAATTTCACTTTTCTGCTGTCTGGCATGCTCTACGATCGCCTCCGCCGTTTCTTCCACTTCAGCCAATTTCTCAATAACAGAGTTCATAAGCCGCCCTCCTTTTTGCACATTTCACAACGAATAATTGTTACTTTTTTATCCATGTTATAATAATACACCTATTTTCTAAAATTACCACTATCATTTTGTATATATTGTATTATTTTTCTCAATTCTTCTGACAATTTCCACTTCCATTGACTTTTTCCTGCACAGACGCTAAACTAAGAACGATTTGCAAAATGTCAGAAAATCCTTGCAAATCCATTGATTATAAGGAGGAACACACATATGCGTCTTAGAAATATACCACGTGCAGAGAGCGTTCTCGAAGCCTGCAAAGAAGTTGTTAAGAATCCGGAAAGCTTATGCGGACACTGGAATCAGGAGTTCCAAAATGAACGACCGCTGCACATCGAGATCGGTATGGGAAAAGGTCAGTTTCTTCTGACTCTCGCAGCCGAAAACCCACAGATCAACTACGTCGGCATCGAACGCTATTCCAGCGTCTTATTACGTGCCGTTGAGAAATTCCAGGAACTGGAAGCCGAAGGAAAAGCTCCTGCCAACATCCGATTCATCTGTATGGATGCGAATGACCTGCCGACGGTATTCGCCCCAGCGGAAGTATCCCGTATCTACCTGAACTTCTCCGATCCATGGCCAAAGGCCCGCCATGCAAGAAGAAGACTGACATCCAACGAATTTTTCAAGCTTTATGACAAAGTCCTGACTGCAGACGGAACCGTAGAATTCAAGACAGACAACCGTCCGCTCTTCGACTTTTCCGTAGAAGAACTTAAGACTTCCGAACTGTTCGTTCTGGATCAGCTTTCCTATGATCTTCATAATGACAGTAAGATGAACCAAGGAAATATTATGACCGAATATGAAGCAAAATTCTCTTCCATGGGCAATCCGATCTGCAAACTGATCGCAAAACGCAGATAAAGGAACCTCTTCCCTTTCCTTTCATATATTAATAGAGAGCATATCTTATGCTCCTGTAATCCTGTGAAAGGGTGGAAGCTTATGTTACATCTGACGACACAAAACTTTGAAAGCTTCAGGGCCTGTCACTGGCAGCTTTCTTCCGATGCACCGGCGGGTGAAAGCACGGAACATCCCGTGTTTGCCGTAGTCATGTTCTACGCCGTCTGGTGTGGAAAATGTGCAATGATGCGTCCCATTATAGAAGATCTCGAAAAAAAATACCAGAAAAAATATTCCGGCAGCATTCGCTTTTTTGAAGTAGAGACCACAGAATCCGGACTTCTCGCAGCTGAGTATCAGACAGATCTTCTTCCGACATTTCTCTTTTTCAAAGACCAGGAACTGATCGCTGTCATGCAGGGGATGATATCACAGAACGATTTTGACGCACGTCTACAGAAAATCTTTAGAAATAGTTAATTTATATTTCCTAGGAAAACATAGTTTTTTATGCTATATTTAAGAAGTAACAGGGATAAATATATTTAATAAAAAGGGGGCATGGTGAACACACCACGCATTATGAAAAATTTAAAAAGAGCATTACCAGTTGCCATGGCAGTTGTACTTGGTTCTACTGCGGCACCATTGGTCGTAAAGGCAGATTCATCTAAAGTTGTAACACTTGGAGCCAACCTGTCAGATTCACAGAAGAATTCCATGTATGAGTACTTTGGTACCTCTTCTGACAAAGCAGAAGTCATCGAAGTCACCAATGCAGATGAAAGAAAATATCTCGAAGGGGTCGCTCCGGAAGAACAGATCGGTACCCGTACCTACAGCTGTTCATATGTAGAGCCGACCACAAGCGGCGGAATCCAAGTAAAGGTTTCCAACTTAACTTATGTTACAAGTTCTATGATCTCCAGTACACTTCTTACATCCGGTGTCGAGAACTGTAACGTTATCGCTGCTTCTCCGATCGAAGTATCCGGAACAGGCGCACTGACAGGAATCATGATGGCTTATGAGAAAGCCACCGGAACAACTCTGAACGAAGATCAGAAGGCTGCCGCAACCGACGAACTTGTCACAACAGGAGATCTGGCGAATAATATCGGACAGGACAAAGCCGAAGATGTCATGAATGATGCCAAAGAAAGCGTTATTGAAGACGGCTTAAAAGATGAAAACGATATTCAGGATGCAGTGGAAGATGCTGCCAAGAATAACGATGTCACTCTGACACAGGAACAGATTGACAAGATCACTGAACTGTTAAAGAACATTTCCCAGTATGACTATGATGTCAAAGCACTGAAGAATACACTGAACAACATCGACGGAAAGAGCGAGGGATTCTTCTCCAACCTCTGGAATTCCATCAAAGGAATCTTCGGCGGCAGTGACAGCTCTGATGGCGGAATCATCAACAATACGGATGACAGTGCACTCGGCGATGATGTCGTAAGTAACAGCACACTGGATTCTTCCGACAACTCTTCTTCGAACAATTCCGACAGCGCAGATAATTCTTCCGGCAGCAGTTCGGATGACAACAGCGATGACAGCGGATTCTGGGGCAAGATCAAGAAATTCTTCAAGGATCTATTCGGCGGAAGCGATTCTAAAAAAGACAATTCAGATAAGAGCAAAAACGATGCCAATACAGAGGACAGCAAAGGTACTGATGATGATCAGTCTGACGACACACAGAATGATTCTCTGAACAGTGATGCAGATTCTTCAGATGCCGGCACAACAGACAACTCTGCGGATGATTCTTCACTGAATAACAGTGCCGATGATCAGTCCGATACTCAGAGCAGCTTACCAGGCAGCAGCGAATCAGATTCTTCCAACTCTGATACGTCTGATTCCACAGCTAACGGCTCTGCCAACTAGACATAAGCATTAGCAGGTAATTATAGTAACAAACGAATTATAATGACAATACAGCAAACCTGCCACTGGCAGCTTTTCTTGCATACTTTGGTATAAAAACACCGGGAAGCTAAAAAAAACTTCCCGGCGTTTTTTATTTTACTTCATTCAAATTAAAATCTCTCTATTCCAAAATTTAAATAATCCTAAAATTACTCCTCTTAAAATTCAAACACAGCAACTCCGTAAGGCGGCAGCTTATAAGCAAATGAATACGGTCTTCCATCACATTCTTTTGCCTCAGCCTTGTAGATCTTCTTCCTTACTTCTCCGGTTCCGCCGTATTTTTCCTCATCACTGTTCAGAATCAACTTATACTGTTTCTTTCTCGGAACTCCGACTCTGTAATCATCTCTTGCCATCGGCGTAAAGTTGCAGACGAACAACAGATTCTTCTTTGCACCTTTGGAATGTCTCATGAAACTATAGATACTTCTGTATCCATCATCTGCATTGATCCATTCAAATCCTTCCCAGCTCTGATCCATCTCATACATCGCCTTATGACTCTTATACAGATGAAGCAACGCTTTTACCCACTCTTTCATCTGCTGATGCTCCGGCTCAGCCAACAGGAACCAGTCAAGTTCTCTTTCCTCGCTCCATTCACGAAGCTGAGCGAATTCCTGCCCCATGAAAAGAAGCTTCTTACCGGCGTGTCCCATCATGAATGCATAACCAGCTTTAAGGTTAGCATATTTATCAAATCCCAGTCCCGGCATCTTATTAAGCATCGAACACTTAAGATGTACCACTTCATCATGCGACAATACCAAGATATAATTCTCACTGTATGCATAACTCATGGCAAATGTCATCAGATGATGATTATCCTTACGGAAATATGGATCCAGCTTCATATATTCCGTGAAATCGTGCATCCATCCCATATTCCACTTCAGGCTGAAACCTAAACCGCCTTCTTCCACATCACCGGTAACCTTCGGCCATGCTGTAGATTCTTCTGCGATCATGAGTGCTCCCGGATTTCTTCCAAGAACAACAGAGTTCAAATGTTTGAAGAAATCAATCACTTCAAGGTTCTTATTCTCACCATACTTATTCGCTACCCATTCGCCATCTTTCCGTCCATAATCCAGATATAACATAGACGCAACAGCATCTACACGAAGTCCGTCTATATGGAATTTTTCAATCCAGAACAATGCATTGGAGATCAGGAAATTGCGGACTTCATTTTTTCCAAAGTCAAACACTTTTGTTCCCCAGTCCGGATGTTCTCCAAGTCTTGGATCTGCATATTCATACGTCGCAGTTCCGTCAAAATCAGCAAGTCCATGTGCATCCTTCGGGAAATGGGCCGGTACCCAGTCCAGAATGATACCGATCTTATTTCTATGCAGATAATTGATCATCCATGCGAAATCTTCCGGTGTTCCATACCGGGATGTCGGTGCATAATAACCAGTCACCTGATATCCCCAGGAACCGTCAAACGGATGCTCCGCGATCCCCATCAGCTCCACATGTGTATAACCCATTTCTTTAATATATTTGGTAATTGCTCTGGCAAACTCTCTATATGTATAGAAACCTTCATCTTCCCGTCCCGGATGGCGCATCCAGGAACCAATATGTGCCTCATAGACAGACATCGGCTTATGCTTATGATTCCAGGTCTTTCTGTGGGTCATCCATTCTGTATCCGTCCATTTTATATTCTCGATATCTGTAACTCTGGATGCTGTTCCAGGTCTTAATTCCGCATAATTGGCATATGGATCTGCCTTAAATATCTGTTCTCCCGAATAAGTCTCAATACAATACTTATACATCTGATTTTTCTTCACACCAGGTATAAAACAGGTATAGATTCCCAGAGGTTCTTCTCTCTTCATCGGGTTCGCCTCTGTATCCCATTCATTGAACTCTCCGACTACCGAAACTGCCTGTGCATGCGGTGCCCATACCGCAAAATACACACCTTTTTGTTTTCCGTCCTGTACCAGATGTGCACCCAGCTTCTTATAAATCTCGTAATGATTGCCCTGTCCGAAAAGGTATTGATCCAGCTCGCCTATTTCATACGGTTTCTTCTTTTTTTCAGCCATAATTACCCCTCGCATTCTGTTGCATATTTATAACAACATTATACTTTACAAAAGGGCAAAAAGAAAGAGTTTTGACAGTTTAGTTTGTCAAAACTCTTCCAAAATCTGACTTAAATTTTAAAATCTTCTTCTTTCAGAATAATTCTGTCAGAATCATCTGTTCCCTTACCAAATACTCTTCGTGCAAGGTGTTTTACATTTGCTTTCTGTGAATGAGCAATTGCTTCATCCATGATCTCTTTAACTTCTGCAACAGATACTGCATGGTCTTCTCTTTGCATTACATCGATACGGCTGTACAGTGCAAGGATTCCCATCTCATCCAGTTTATATCCATTCTCTTTCGCATATGTCTGACCGAATGTTACCAGCTCATCATTAATGAATACTGGAAGTTCCAGTTTCGAACTGAATTTCTTCTTGAATTCCGGATTAGCTGTCATCAGACGCTCCAGAGGTTTTCTCTGATCTTCCAGTACGAAAAGTAATTCACCTGTCTTCTTTTCCATCAGATAATTAAGTTCTTTTACCGTTCTTGAATTCAGCTTGCCAGCATGTTCAATGATGATTGCTCCTCCACGAAGCTTCTGGATGATATTCGTAAGTTCTTTCTTATTCAAAGACTCACCTGTAACGATCGCTACTTTACCCTGTTTCAGATTTCTCTGTTTCTGGATTGCTTTTACGATATCAACCGCAAGAACTGTTTTACCAGATCCTTTTCTTCCGATTACCAGAAGGTTTCCTGTCTTGGAAGTACCCTCTCTCTGGGCACGTCTGTCATTATCAAGAACCTCTACGATCTGTTCACTCATTCCTCTTACCGGAACGAAATATGAGAATAACTTCTTCTGTTCTTCCGTAAGTCCTGCCTTTAATCCGATTTCACTCGTTGCACTCAGATCATATCTTCCTGTTACAACGAATCCGGTATCAAATGGAACTCCACCTTTTGACTTTTTAATTCTTGCCTGGATCTCTTCTTCGGATGGCTCTTCAATCTCTAATTCTTCTGTGTCATCCTCATCTTCGATCTCTTCTTCGTCAAAATCTTCTTCCTCAAAGTCGCCTTCGTCAAAGTCTCCTTCATCAAGATCCTCTTCCTCAAAGTCAGCTTCGTCAAAATCTTCCCCTTCAAGGTCTTCGCCAAAATCAAGCTCTTCGTCATCGTCGATCTCTTCTTCGTCCATATCTTCTTCAAAGTCGCCTTCGTCAAAATCGGTTTCTTCATCATCTATGTCTTCAAAGTCGGCTTCGTCATCGGCTTCGTCAAAATCGGCCTCTTCAAGTTCTTCCTCGTCAAGATCTTCTTCCTCAAAGTCAGCTTCGTCAAAGTCTTCCTCGTCGAAATCTTCTTCCTCAAAGTCGCCTTCGTCAAAGTCTTCTCCTTCAAGATCTTCTTCCTCAAAGTCGGCTTCGTCAAAGTCTTCCCCTTCAAGATCCTCTTCCTCAAAGTCGCCTTCGTCAAAATCACCTTCCTCGAAACTGCTTCCATTCATATCCAGTCCGTCAAGCTCATCTTCGATTCCTTCTATGAAATCTTCATCCATTCCCGGACCGTCTTCAAGTTCTTCCTCATAAATCTCATCTTCGGAATCTTCATTTTCACTCTCCATCTCTTCCATCAGACGGACAATGTCATCCGGTATTCTCTGTGTATTTCTTTCAGATTTTTCCTCGTCGGCTGCCTCTTCCTCAGCTTTTCTTGCTGCCTCTTCCTCGGCCTTTCTTCTGGCCTCTTCTTCGGCTGCTTTTCTTGCTGCCTCTTCCTCGGCTTTTCTTCTGGCTTCTTCTTCAGCCTTTCTTCTGGCCTCTTCTTCGGCTGCTTTTCTTGCTGCCTCTTCCTCAGCTGCTTTTCTTGCTGCCTCTTCTTCGGCTTTTCTTCTGGCCTCTGCTTCAGCTGCTTTTCTTTCTACTTCTTTGCGCTCTTCTTCCTGACGGATTCTTGCCTGTTCTCTTTCCTTCTGGAGACGCTCCTCATCTTTGGCTTTCTGCTTTGCAATCGCCTCTTCATGATCTTTCTGTTTTGCTTCCCATTTCTGAAGGATATCATCGATCATCATCTGACCGTTTGCCAAGATTTCATCCTCGCGCTCTTTCATTGCTTCTTCTTCAATATTAATACCGCTTGCAACAGCAACACCCTGTGCCAGAGCTTCTTCTAATGTGGCCCCCGTAACTACCTGTTTGATTGCTGATGTATGCTCTTCAGGTGTCTCAACAGATGCTTCCGGTTCTTCTTCCCTATACATCGGAGTCTCTTCCACTGCTGCAGTTTCTTCCGGTACAACTTCCTCCGGTACGACATCTGCCTGTGCGGCTTCCTCCGGTATTTCAAACTCTTCCTGCATCGGAACCGGCTCCGGCGGAATCTCCTGTACTTGTGCATCATCTATTCTCTGCACCGTACTTTCCTGTACCTCTTCCTCAGAACCTTCATCATATTCATTCTCATCGTCAACTTCTTCCAATGTTGACTCCGTCTGTTTTACAGGTTCCGGCTGCTTCTTTACTGCTCCCGGACGGCTGTCATATTTTTCCTGCTGAAGCGGCGTCAATGGCTTATACTTCATCTTAAGTTCCATCGCCAGGTATACATACTTTCCTTCGCTGAACCAAAGAATCAGGTCATCACATTCTTCCAGACATTCCGCAGTCATTCCCGCCTCATCATATAACTTGGCAAGTTCATATGCCCATTTTTCAATATATTCCGCTTTTTTAAATTCTTCCAACGCCGCAATCTGATCCGAAAGTGCTGCTCCCTGAGTTCTCAGGATCTTATACTTCAGGATATATTGATTCGGGTCTTTTGGCGCCAGCTTAACAAACTCTTCATAACAGTCTGTCGCTTCTCTGATATCCTTAATCTTTAATGCCAATGTACCTAATCGATATACGATTTTACGGCTTCCCGGTGCTCTGTCAAATGCCAGGAATAAGATATCTCTCCCTTTCTTAAATTCTCCGTTATATTCATAAATCTCACTTACCGTATTAAGCATAGAAGCGTTCTTTACTCTTCGCCAGTCTATACTTTCAGCAATATCCATTGCTTTCTGGTATTCCTTTTTTTCCAGATGATCAAGCATCTGCTCGGTCTTTACCCTATATTCATATTTATCCAATATTTCTCACCTCAAATATTTATTTTAAAAAAGCGTATTTCCCTACAATTTTACTTATATAAGTTTATCATATGACCTGTCTATTGTCAAAATATCCGGTTAAATATGTTAAAAAAATATTACAAAAGTTACAAAAGTTTATAATTTATTGTCGGCAGCTTCTTCCGAATGCATGGCAATACCGAAAACCTGCCACTGGCAGCTCCTTACGAACGCATGGCGATAAAAAAACAGCCATCATAATTCTTTTTATTATGATGGCTGTTACATATTCAATTTTATCATATACTTTTCATTTGTTTCGGAGAATTAATTATTATTTTATTCCCTGACGCCTTTTTATGTATTTCAATGATCTTTTACTCATTGTCCTACATGTTCATTCAAATCTACTATTCATGTTTCTTTACACATTTTAATAATATATTTAAATATATGGTATTATGTTCAATATGTTTACAGTTTTTTTATTTTTATTATCCGGTTTTATTTTCTCCGTTTATTTTTATTATTATCTGAATCTCCTCTACCGGCCTTTTTATCTATTATTATAAAGGCTTACTCTATGGGAATTTTTAACTGTCATACCACTAACATATTGATTCGATGATTCTACTGTGTCCATTGGATTAAGCCTCCTTCTCATAAATTTCCAATCAACATATCTCACCGACATATGAAATATTTTTTATCCTTATAAACTTTTTTCATTCTTTATACACATAAGATATAAATGATATTTATTACCTTGTCTCTTTCATTAAGATTATTCCTATATCCCCGTGATATCATTTTATAATCTTACCTCATCCATTCTCTATCTTTACAATATACTTTACGATATCTAATATTCGATGCATTACCAAATACTTTATACCTATATATGCATTTTAGATTTCTAAATGAATCGGAACTCTGATAATAAAAATTCTCTTATAAAATATATGCTATAGAATTTTCAAGATTCCCTTTCTCGTCAGGAGTCCTTTTTGTTTATTTCGGATTTCCTTTGGATTGATTACATAATATCATCCGCATTTTATTTTGTCAATACTTTTTGCGATTATTTTCTTTTATTTTTCATTATTTTATTTTTTGCATTAAATTGTCTGATTTTTATATATTTGTTTTAATGTTTGCACAATACTATACAGTTTCTCTGTAACCATATTTGTCAACATATCACCTTTCAATTGTTAACCGTAACAAATACATAGTTGACATTTTGCACATTTCATTTTATACTGCTTTTATATTTTGATATGAATCTAAAGGAAAGGAGTTCTGCCAGCCGGCAGACAATTACTACTATGAATAACACAGCAAACAGCACAACAACGAAAAGACTCTCCACCCGTAAACTGGTTCTGATCGCCCTGATGACTGCGATCACCTGTATCTTCGCTCCTATGGCGATTCCGATCCCTGTCAGTCCGGTACCGATCAGTCTTACCAACCTGGTGATCATGATCAGTATCTATGTACTTGGATTTAAAGATGCAACGATCAGCTATATCGTATATCTGTTACTTGGCCTTGTCGGTCTTCCTGTATTCTCTGGTTTCACCGGCGGATTAGGTAAGCTTGCAGGTCCTACCGGCGGATATCTGATTGGTTTTATCTTCCTCGCACTGATCGCAGGACTGTTCGTTGACAAATTTCCAAAGAACAGAATCCTGGCCGTTGTCGGTATGCTCATCGGTATGGCGATCACTTATATCTTCGGTACAGAGTGGCTTGCAATTCAGTTAAAAATGTCCTTTGTTGCAGCACTTTCTGTCGGAGTTATCCCTTATCTTGCCGGTGACGCAGTGAAGATTATCATTGCGATCATTGTCGGACCTGTGCTTCGCAGCCGTCTGAGTCATATGCAGTAACAGTTACATCTACAGAACTTGCCACTGGCAGCTTCTCTTGCATACTTTGGTATCTAAAAAACACACAATACCGATTATATGATTCCTTCTGTTTCGGTATTGTGTGTTTTATTTTCCCTTCTGGAACCTCGACTATAAAACTTCCGGTTTTACAATATAATATCTCCCGTTTTCTTGCCGGTATCCATATCATAAGCCTCGATAATATTTCCACTGATCACGTATAATGTATCTTCTATATAAATCCCCCGGATACCTTGCGAAGTATTTCCACTAATCTCTTCTTTCAGGATTGTTTCAAACTTTTTCTCTTTTCCATTATAAGTCAGCAGGCAGTACGTTTCCCCATTCTGGCTGTAGCCGGAGAACCCGATCCTATTTTTCTGCTGATCGGCCAGAACGGATTTGTAATCGTATGCTGCATTTGTTCCATACAGATCATCCAATACAAGGGTTGATTCTTCTTTTACATCCGCTCTGTCTGTAATATCGAACATGGTGATTTTTACACCTTCCGACACCCCTGATTCTTCATCGGTTGACATGCCGATTCCAAGTAATTTATCTTCTCCATAGAAATGCAGATATTCTGAAAATCCCGGGATTTTTAATTTGCCGAGGATCTTTGGTTTCTCCGGATTGGACAGATCCACGCTGAACAACGGGTCTACCTGCTCATATGTCACGAAATATCCTGCCTCTTTCATGAATCTTGCAGAATAGATGGATTCCCCTTTTGCCAGATTCTCGATAGAACTGATCTTATCCAATTTCTTATCTAAGATTGTTACCAGATTTTCATCATCATTGGTTGTAAATAATCTTAAGTTCCCTTTATATTCATCCAGTGAAAATGTATCATTCAGATATCCTTTTACTTTTCCCTGAGCTACGGCCTTTAGCTTGCCCTTTCTATAAGAAATCTTGCGAAGTGTCGTCACAGTCTGATTATCCTGCTGCCATTCCGATTCATAATAGTAGATATTTTTTCCACTTACATACATTTGACCGCCTTCGGAGAGAATTGCCTTATTATCTACTGTTTTATCCGGTTTGCTGATGTCCACGGAACTGATCACTTCATACATTGTTCCACAATTCACCGGCGGCAGACAGATACTGGCCTGGCTCATCTCTTTGCCATTCACCAGAGGCACATAGGTGACCGGTTTATCTTTGACCACGTCGCCACCTGTATAGTATTCACTGAACAGATACAGATATCCGTCTGCCATACGAGACGAATTGTAAGTACCACTCTGTGTTACCTCGCCTTCTTTTACCGGCTTTTTAATATCACGGATGTCATAAGTGACCGCCGCTGTTTTAGTCTGATTCCAGGTATCTGTGTTCGTCTGCTTTTTGTTACTTTTATCTGCACATTCTTTCTGACATACAGCCACCAGTTTCTTTTGATCTGTATTTACATAAAACTCCTGTATTGTGTATTCTTTTCCAAGCGTAATCTCGCTGTATTTTTCTATATTCGTTCCGCTGTTTCCTACGTCTACAATATCGATGGTCCGGCCATTATCTTCCCGCACATATAGATAAGTCCCGTCTGTTTTGGCAATATCCCCTTCATCTACACCGGACTGTCGTACATTGGTCTGTGAATAACCGCCATCTGCTGTTGCCACACCGGTATCTGCCGAGGCCGTTTCCGTTGAAGACGCCGTTGATCTTCCTGTTGAAGCCGAATCCTCTACGGCTGCTGTTTCATTTACACTTCTTGCATACATTGCAATGCCGGAGTTATCTTGTGAACGTTTAATATATTTATAGATTTCGTCATAACTTTGGGCTGTCCTGATCTTCTTACTGTCGCTGATCTTCTTTACTGTATTACTATTTCCTGCACTGCTGCCTGCATTGCCATCTGACACATCCGGAGAATTTATCGCTCCTTCATGC
>OLVW01001075.1_pt1 | contig 24996 bp, 19 predicted proteins | sample 1673301 | NCBI WGS metagenome assembly OLVW01 (sample SAMEA3178941, study PRJEB25190) | human gut metagenome
GAGCAGTGGTTTCCGGTACCATGTGCGGGGGTTCGATTCCCTTCAGGTGTGTTGCACGAGGTAATGGGTCTGCCTCGGTGCGTTGTAAGTTACTGTGAACAAAGTGAACAGTAATAATTAAGGAGGACAAGAACTTGGATAATTTCAGGGAATGGTTATCAGATAACCTTCGCTATTTTATGCTTGGCGGAGTGATTTTGATAATCGTAGCTGTATTGTTCTTTAGCATACGTGCTTGTACCGGAAGTGGAAAGGGGACTTCGGACGGAGAACAAACTACAGCACAGGACAACAGCCAGGGAAATGATCCTTCTTCTCCGGAAGATGATGGGGAGACAAACGACGGGAAGAAAGAAGAAGACACGAATCCCTTGGAGGATGGCAGTGAAGAAGTTACTGCACTTATGAACAGCTACTACAAGGCTTTAGGGGAAAAAGATATTACGACATTAAGAACACTGGTAAATAATCTGACACCTTCTGATGAATCCAGAATCACAAATGCAAAGGATTATATTGAAGGATATCAAGTCAGCAAAGTGTATATGAAGAAAGGGATGGACGACAATTCGTATGTTGTATATACGAAAGGAAGTTTCATCTGTAAGGGGATTGATACACCGGCACCGTCTCTTTGGAGTTCTTATGTTGTAAAAGACAGCGATGGTACCTATAGAATTTTGGGTGACCTTGAACAGAACACAACAGTTTCCACTTATATGGATTCGCTGAAATCTGATGAAGATGTAAAGAAGCTTACAGCTGAGGTGCAGGCGGAATATGAGCAGGCACAGAAGGATGACACAGCTCTTGCACAGTTCCTTGACGGACTGGGTGAAGAAGCAGATACTTCTTCTTCTGAGACGAGTGCAGACGGCACAATGCTGACAGTTACAGAAGGGTGTAATGTCAGAGCTGAAGCAAATAGTGACAGTGAAATTATTGGTGGTCTTGACGAAGGGGATCAGGTTCAGAAAATGGGACAGGAAGGTGACTGGATCCAGATTGAATATGATGGTCAGACCGGATATGTATACAGTGGATTGCTTCAGTAAAATATTTAGACAGAATAAAAGACACGGGATGGATCCTGTGTCTTTTTCAATGCTTATTTTTTTAGAGAACCGTCTGCCTGTAGTTCATAATTTTGATCATCTACTGTGATCGTTCCGGTCTGCATGATACCATCCAGATCCATGTAATAACGTTTGCCATTATCATCCACCCATCCGGTCTGCATGATACCATCTTTATCAAAGAAATAATGTTTGCCGTCAGTATCGATCAGCCAGCCTGTGTAAGGAACACCGTCAACCATAAACATCCAGTTGCTGCCGCTTGAAGTCCAGACTCCAAGGCTTGCCTCCGGGGATGTCTCATCTTGTGATATGGATTCAGAAGGAGAGACAGAAGGCTCGACCGTAATGGTCGGTGTAGCAGAAATGCTGACGTTTGCCTTTGGTTTCTGGGTAAGAACAGGCGTTGGTGTGACCTTGGATTTTTTTATTACAGAGGAATGTCTGGCAGGAATTTTGTAATTCGGATCAAAAGAAGTTCGACGGAATAAAAATCCTGCAGACAGACACAATAAAATCGCAATCAGAAGCAGCAGGGGATTCAGGTGTCGTTTCTTATCAGACATAATTTCCCTCCTTTGTGTATCTGAAATGATAAAACAATAATTTTATCATACAATATGTGGTAAAAAAAAACAAGGTCTCGGTTGCGGACAAAAAGAAAAAACTATATAATAGAATAATGGACGAAAAAAGGATAACAACAGATCAGACTACAATAAGAATAAATAAATACCTGAGTGCGGCAGGAGTATGTTCAAGAAGAGAAGCAGACCAGCTGACAGATGCCGGACGGGTTACGGTTGCAGGAAAAGAAATCGGTACTGGAGAAAGGATTCCAGCAGATGCAGAGGTTTTTTTGGATGGCAGACCGGTGAAGGCAGAGACCAGGCAGGTACTTCTGCTTTTTTATAAGCCAAGGGGTATTGTGTGCAGTACAAAAAAGCAGCGACAGGAAACGACAGTAACAGAGTTCCTGGATTATCCGGTGAGAGTATATCCGGTAGGACGTCTGGACAAAGATTCAGAGGGACTGCTTTTACTGACGAATCAGGGTGACTTGGTTAATCGTATCATGCGTGCAGGTAACTACCATGAGAAAGAATATGAAGTAACCGTGGACAAAAAAATTACAGAAACTTTTATCAGAAAGATGAGCAGTGGTGTCCCGATTCTGGGGACTGTGACACGACCATGTACGGTATATAAGACCGGTGATAAAAGCTTTTCTATCATATTAACACAGGGATTGAATCGCCAGATCAGAAGAATGTGTGAATATCTGGGATATCATGTATGTACATTGAAACGGATCCGTATCATGAATCTTACACTGGACGGCCTGAAATGTGGAGAATATCGGGAAATATGTGGAGATGAATGGAAGAAACTGAATGAACTGATACGGGATTCTTCCAGTGAGACAGTAATCAGAACAGGAGGACAGCATGGAAACATCAGCGGCAGAACAAATAAAAGAACTGGTGCAGAAGCTGAACGAAGCGGCAAAGGCATACTATCAGGAAGACCGGGAGATCATGAGCAACAGAGAGTACGACGCACTGTACGATCAACTGGAAAAAATGGAAAAGGAAACAGGAATCGTTCTGGCAGACAGCCCAACTGTTAATGTGGGGTATGAGGCAGTCGATGTACTGCCAAAGGAAACGCATGAGTCTCCAATGCTTTCGTTGGATAAGACTAAGGACAGAGACGTTTTAAGAGCGTTTATCGGGACACATCCAACCTTGCTTTCCTGGAAGATGGATGGGCTTACGATCGTTCTCACATATGAAAATGGAGAATTGCTTAAAGCCGTTACCAGAGGAAATGGTACCGTGGGAGAGGTAATTACAAATAATGCAAAAGTATTTAAGAACATTCCGCTGAAAATTGCGTACCGGGGCAGACTGGTCCTGAGAGGGGAAGCCATCATTACTTATTCTGATTTTGAAAAGATTAATGATACGATCGAAGATGTAGATGCAAAGTACAAGAATCCTCGAAATCTCTGCAGTGGTTCGGTTCGACAGCTGAATAATCAGATCACGGCAGAAAGAAATGTACGCTTTTATGCATTTGCTCTGGTTTCTGCGCAGGATGTAGATATGCATAATTCCAGAAAATATCAGATGGAATGGCTTAGAAGACAGGGATTTGAAGTAGTAGAATATCGTATGGTCACAGGAGAGAATCTGGACGAAGCAATGGATTACTTTGCACATGCGATCGAGAAAAATGATTTTCCATCAGATGGGCTCGTTGCATTATATGATGATATTGCCTATGGAGAATCACTCGGAAGTACTGCGAAATTTCCCCGGAATGCGTTTGCTTTTAAATGGGCCGATGAAGTGAGGGAGACGACACTTCGTGAAATTGAATGGAGTCCTTCAAGGACAGGTCTCATTAATCCGGTTGCCGTATTTGATCCGGTCGAACTGGAGGGAACGACAGTCAGCCGTGCCAGCGTGCATAATGTGAGTATCGTGAAAGATCTGCAGCTGGGAATTGGGGATACGATCCAGGTATATAAAGCAAATATGATCATTCCACAGATTGCTGAGAATCTGACACGAAGTAGTAATCTGGAAATACCGGAAATCTGTCCGGCGTGCGGTCAGGAAGCCAGAGTGATCAGGGAAAATGATGTAGAGGCACTTTACTGTATGAATCCGGACTGTGCGGCAAAAAAGATCAAGGCATTTACTTTGTTTGTAAGCAGAGATGCCATGAATATTGACGGACTGTCAGAGGCAACGCTGGAAAAATTTATTGCAAAAGGTTTTATACACAACTTCGGAGATATCTTTGAGATAGAAAAGTTTCGTGATGAGATCGTAAAGATGGAAGGATTTGGAGAAAAGTCCTATGAAAACCTGATGAACAGCATTGAGAAGGCAGAAGAAACAACACTTGCAAAAGTAATCTACAGTCTTGGAATCGCAAATATCGGGCTTTCCAATGCAAAAGTAATCTGTCGGCATTTTGATGATGATCTGGACAAGATCCGTTCAGCAGATGAAGAAGAAATCAGTGCGATCGATGGAATCGGACCGGTCATAGCAAAGAGTCTGACAAAGTATTTCAGTAATCCGGAGAATAATCAAAAAGTAGATCATCTGCTGAAATATCTTCATATTAATAAGGAAGAAATTTCCGGTGAGCAGATCTTTGCAGGAATGAACTTTGTCATTACCGGAAGTCTGGAACATTTCAGTAACAGAGGAGAAGCCAAAAATCTGATCGAATCACTGGGCGGCAAAGTAACCGGTTCGGTGACGGGTAAGACAAATTATCTGATCAATAATGATATGACTTCGAATTCATCAAAAAATAAAAAAGCCCGGGAACTTGGAATTCCGATTCTGTCAGAGGAAGATTTCCTGAAACTGGCAGAAAGATAAAAGATTATATCAGATATGGGATGACTCCACCTCTGCAGGTGGTGAGCAACAAAATTATATCAGTGGCGGGATTCTTGAAAAATTTGTAATTGGACAAAAGGAGGAACAGAAAATGCCGATTAAGATACAGGGAGATTTACCGGTAAAAGAAATTCTTGAAAGAGAAAATATATTTGTCATGGATGAGGGAAGAGCGGTACACCAGGACATTCGCCCACTTCAGATTCTGATCCTGAATCTGATGCCTCTGAAAGAAGAAACAGAACTGCAGCTTCTGCGGTCTCTGTCAAACACACCATTACAGGTGGACGTGACTTTTATGGCAGTTGAGAGCCATCAGGCAAAAAATACGTCTGCCAATCATCTGAATAAATTTTATCAGACTTTTTCGGAACTCAAAGATATGAAGTTTGATGGAATGATCGTGACAGGAGCACCGGTAGAACAGATGGAGTTTGAAGAAGTGGATTACTGGAACGAGCTGACAGAGATCATGGACTGGACAGAAAGTCATGTGACATCTACGATTTTTCTGTGCTGGGCTGCACAGGCAAGTCTGTATCATTTTTACGGACTTCAGAAACGTCAGCTCGATCACAAAATGTTTGGTCTCTTCTGGCACAAAGTTCTGAATCGTAAGATCCCGCTGGTCAGAGGATTTGATGATGCTTTTCTTGCACCACATTCCAGACATACAGAGGTTCCAATCGAAGATATCCGTGCATGTAAAGATATCACGATTCTTGCAGAATCTGAGGAGGCGGGGCTTTTTCTTGCAATGGCGCAGGGGGGACGTAAGATTTTTGTCATGGGACATCCGGAATATGACCGTGTGACACTGGATGGAGAATATAAGAGAGATGTAGGAAAGGGACTTCAAATCGATCTTCCGAAGAATTATTACAAAGATAATGATCCGGAAAACAGACCGCTGCTTCTCTGGAGAGCTCATGCCAATAATATGTATACAAACTGGCTGAATTATTACGTATACCAGAGTACTCCGTTCGACCTGATGGGAACACCGGATTTTGACAGCATTTCGTTTGAGTAAAAAGGCCGAGTAATTTGATGGATTAAAGAATATTATAAAGAAAGTGCGAAACCTGGAGAATATTTCCACCGGACTTCGCACTTTTTTGGTGTACAGGACAAATATGGTAGTGTATAATAGATTTAAAGCATTGAAAATATAATATGCAGGGGGAAAATGAAATGGATGGTTCGATGTTTATCGGAACATGGTGGTCACTGGTACCGCCATTGCTGGCAATCGTGCTGGCATTAGTAACCAAGGAAGTGTACAGTTCGCTTTTTATCGGAGTGGCAGCAGGGGCACTGCTGTATACCGGCTTTCATCCGTGGAATGCATTTGTGGCATTCTTTGATATCATGAAGAACAGTATGAATCTGAATATTTTGATCTTTGATGTACTGCTTGGAATGATCATCGTCCTGATGTCAAAATCAGGCGGATCGGCAGCTTATGGCAAATGGGCGGGAAGTAAGATCAAGACTAAGAAAAGTGCAATGCTGGCAACGACAGGTCTTGGCATACTGATCTTTGTGGATGATTATTTTAACTGCCTGACAGTTGGTTCTGTTATGAGACCTGTCACAGACCGTTACAAGGTATCCAGAGCCAAACTGGCATATATTATTGATGCAACAGCTGCACCGGTATGTATTATCGCACCGATTTCCAGCTGGGCGGCAGCTGTCAATTCTTATGTGCCGGATGATGCTGGTATTACAGGATTTCAGCTGTTCCTGTCAACGATTCCGTATAATCTGTATGCGATCCTGACACTTGTGATGGTAGTTTTCATCATCATGACCGGACTGGATTTTGGTCTGATGAAGGTACATGAACGCAATGCGGCCAGAGGAGATCTTTTTACTTCAGGTGGAGAGGAATTTGATCAGGTTAAAGACGAAGAAATCTCAGCAAATGGAAAAGTCATCGATCTTGTGCTGCCGGTACTGGTACTTATCGTATCTGCAATCGGGGCAATGATCTATACAGGATTCCTTGGTGGAGCAACAGATATCGTGACTGCTTTTTCTGGTTGCGATGCAGAGACCAGCTTGATCTTTGCTACGATGATCACGGTATTTTTTATGCTGATTCTTTATCTTCCACGCAAAGTGGTTACCTTTAAGGGATTTATGGACAGCTTTGTAGAGGGATTCAAGATGATGATTCCTGCAATTGCAATTCTGATCTTTGCATGGTCACTGAAAGGCATGGGCGATGCACTGGAAATCAGTACTTTTGTCAAAAATATCGTTGGAAGTAATACATCTGCAAGTGTGATCCTTCCGGCAATCTTGTTTGTAGTTGCTGTGTTCCTTTCTTTTTCAACAGGAACAAGCTGGGGAACTTTTGCAATCCTGGTTCCGATCGCGATCGCAATGTTCCCGGGTTCTGAAAATCTTCAGATGATGATCATTTCTGTATCAGCAGTTCTGGCAGGAGCAGTCTGTGGTGACCATGTTTCTCCGATTTCTGATACTACAGTTATGTCTTCAGCAGGGGCACAGTCAAATCATATCAATCACGTAACTACGCAGATGCAGTATGCAGCAGTAGTTGCAGTGATCTCCTTTATCGGGTATATCATTGCCGGATTTGTACATATCTGGTGGGTGGTTCTTGGGATCAGCCTGATCCTGCTTCTGCTTACGCTTACAGTGATCAAAAAAATCACATTTTCCAAAGAAGAGGAGACAAAAGCAGGTGCGTAAGATTCAGGTACCATATATTGACCAGAGCATAAAATATCCAACCGGATGCGAGAGCGTTTCGGCAGTTATGTTATTGAAGTATCTTGGCTATGAGATTACGGTAGATGAGTTTATTCAGAACTGTCTTGAGTGCCGGGAGATGGAAATACGGGATGGTGTTCTGTACGGCCCGGATCCGAACAAATTTTTCTGTGGAAATCCTTATGATGAAGAATCTTATGGGATTTATGCGAGAGGACTTCAGAAAGCGCTTGCAAAAGCCGCAGGGGATCATTATGAATTTCCGGATGAGACGGGAACATCGACAGAGACACTTCTGAAAAAGTATATCGATCAGGATATGCCGGTGGTATTCTGGGCATGTATCAACATGCGTAAGGAAATTCCGGGACCGGAGTGGAAACTTCTGGATACAGGAGAACGATTTTGCTGGACCTCAAACGAACATTGTATGCTGCTGGTGGGATATGATGAAGAAAAGTATTATTTTAATGATCCGTATGATAACAATGGAGTAGTTGGATATCCAAGAACACTGGTTGAAAAAAGACATGCTGCGCAGCACAGTATGGCGCTTGGTGTCTTGAAAAGATGATTTTGTACCAAAAAGTGTCAGGATTTTATAAAAACTTTATTTGAATTAAAAAAGTAAATCTGCTATAGTAGATATGGTTACGGTAAACTGTTTTTTATTAGAGAAAGAAGTGTTTATTGTGCGTAAGAAATCACACATATTATTGGCAAGGTATCTGGCAGATCAGATGCCGGCTAATGAAAGTTTACAGTCACATAGAAAAGCATTTTGTCTTGGCAATATCCTGCCGGACATCCAGCCTTCATTTGTAACCAAGAGACATGAGTATTTCGGTACTTTTGATGAGGTTCAGGGTAAGATACGACGACTGGTTCAGTCAGGGGCCGGATATAATGACAGGGTATTCTGGCGGAGATCCGGAGAGGTCATGCATTATATAGCAGATTATTTTACTTTTCCACATAATAAGACGTTTGATGGTACACTTCATCAGCACAACACCTATGAAAAGCATCTGAAGAACGAGCTGAAAGCATTTGTTCTGGAAGGTAAGGCTGATGTGTATACGGAGAAGGAAATCCATTTTGAGACGCTGAATCAGCTTCTACAGTACATTAAGGAACATCATAGGAGATATCTGAACTGTAAGAGAAATATAGATGATGATATTCATTATATCCTCACTGTGTGCTATCAGGTATTTCAGGGACTGTTTCAGTTATGCCGGAAGAATGGCATAGCAGATTATGCTTATGCAGTTATGTAAATATGAAAAGAATGTGAATTTTATCCAGAAACCGTCGGGGAATTTATCCCGGCGGTTGATTTTTATGGGAATTTATGCTAAACTAACCACAGTTATTGTGTAAGTGAGTTAGCAGTGAGAAACATACCTTTATAAGGGGAATAAAGATATGTTCTTGACAGAAGGGAGCAATTTTACCAGAATGAAGAACAAATATCTGACCAGAAGTTTATGTGTAACAATTTTATCTGCAATGGTTTTATCAAGTCCGATGTCAGTCATGGCTGCGGATGAGCATATAGAAACTGCAAGCGATTTGGGCGATGGAAGTGGTGAGGTAATCTCTGATGGAAGTGATACACCGGACACACCGGCACCAGAACCGGACACACCGGCACCGGAGCCAGATACGCCGACGCCAGAACCGGATACACCAACACCGGAACCAGATACGCCGACACCGGAGCCGACTGTGACACCATCGGATCCAACTGCAACACCGGAGCCGACTGTGACGCCATCGGATCCAACTGCAACACCGGAGCCGACTGTGACACCATCGGATCCAACTGCAACACCGAGTCCGGCACCGACAAATGTAACAGAATCTGAAGCTGCAAAGAATCTGGTAGCAAAGATCAATGCACTTGCGAAGGAGACACTTACAGTAAATCATGCGGCAAGGGTAAAAGAACTCAGAGCAGAATATGACAGCCTGCCGGAAGACCAGAAGAAGTTTGTTACAAATTACGATCTTCTTGTTGGTTTTGAAAGCAAGATTGCAGAATTGCAGAAGAATCAGAAGGATGCGGGGAATGCAACAGATATTTCTGATGGAAGTGGAAATGTTACAGGCAAGACAGGAACACCGGTTTATTATGTGTCGAACCTTCATGCAGGCAAAGAATTTTATCTGGACAGTCTGAAAAATAATTATCAGCTTTCTTTTTCTGATGATTTTTCTTCTGTGATGGATGAAATTGAAAAAGAATATAAAGAAAAAAACAAACTGACAGACGCTAGCGACAGCAGGGCTGACGGCCTGACGACTTCAGCAGATTCTCTGCTCGTGCGTAACTGGCAGGATATCCTGGCAATCTATGTTTATGAGCAGAGCCAGGAAGGAAACACGGAGTTCACTCTTGATTCATCAGCGAAGGATGAACTGGCAAAGATCTTTGCTGAGATGAATCCGGTTGTCCGTGATAAAGAAAGCATTACACATGTTTCTTATGGAAACTATCACATTAACCATTATATTAAACAGAATAATATTTCACAGGAAAACAGGACAGTACTTAAGAAATATGTAGAAACAGATTGCAAGCTGCTCTGTGCGATCGTTACAGATGCGAAAGGATTTGTACGTCAGAGTGTCGGGGATGATGTTTCTGAAGAACGTGTAAATGTCATTACTGCAGCATATTCACTGGTAGGTGAAGTTGGATATTTCTGGGGCGGCAAATCAACGCAGATCGGTAAAGACTCCAGTTGGGGTTCTGCCGAAAAAGTATCTGCAGCAGGCAGTGCCAGCAGTGGAACTGTCCGTGCATATGGTCTTGATTGCAGTGGATTTGTTACATGGTCAGTGATCAATGGATATCTGAATCAGGGTATGCAGAGCAGTGTGGGAGACGGTACTTCTGAACAGTGGGAGAATGCCAATGTTGTCAGTGAACAGGATGCGCAGCCGGGTGACCTTGTATTCCAGAATGGACCGGAAGCAGGCAGTAATAACCATGTAGGTATTATCTGTGGCAAGACAGATGCAGGCGACTGGATCGCAGTACACTGTTCTTCTAGTAAGAATGGAGTAACAGTTGGAGAAGCTTATGGTGCAAGTTTCCGTTATATCCGTCAGCCTTCCTTCTATCCTACACAGACGGAAGTTGCAGAGATGGAAAACCAGGGTGCAAGTGCAGACAATGCAGAGACAGATCTGATAACGGATAATATAACAACGTCAGCAACACTTGTGGCAGAAACAACAAACTCTCTCAGTGATGGATTGAATGTGAAGGATACAGCAACACATGATACAGCGGAAACAATTACAGCACCTGCTGATGCGGCTGAGGATGTTGAGATAACATTTGAGGATATGAGTGATGAATCCGAAAATCAGACGACTTCCAATTATGCGACGGGTAGTGTGGAAGTGACAGATACGCTGGATGAAATCCTGAATCAGAATGTTTCGGTTTCCGGAAGTTCTGCGGAAATTCTTCCGCAAAAACCGGATAACAGTGATATTCAGGTTACTTTTGAAGATTGATGATAAACAAGGCCGGACGATTCGAAAGAGTCGTTCGGTTTTTTACAGCAAGCTCTTTTATTGATGGCAGAAGTCTGATAATATAAGACTGTACAGGAGATAAGGGAGTGACAGATGAAGAAAAAAAGAAGATTTGGACGCAGAGTTTTCTGCGTTTTGATTGTCCTGTTTATGGGTGTCATCTGGCAGAGTGATCTTCTTTCTCAGGAACCTGCTGAAGTCAGGTCATTAAGAAAACAGGAGATTCTGCAGACCGATGACAATTACAGGGAATATTATTTTGGATTGCTGACAGAAGATGAGAAGAAAATATATCGTGAAATGCTGAGTGGAATACAGGAGAGACAAGATGAGTTTTATCTGACATCTTCGAATGAACGGCTGATCAGCAAAGTTTACCATGCATTGCTGAAGGATCATCCGGAACTTTTCTGGGTGCACAATCGTGAGGAAGTATATACGACTGCGTATAAAGGAACTGATTATTGCAGATTTTCACCTGGATATACGTATACAGATCAGGAAATTCAGGAAATTATGGCATTCATGGAACATGCGCTGGAAGAAGTGAAAGAGCAGATTACACAGGATATGTCTGCTTATGATAAGGTCAAAACAGTTTATACGTATCTGATAGATTATGCAGAGTATGAAGCATCGGAGGATGACCAGAATATTGCAGGCATTTTCTGGAAAAAGAAAGCTGTGTGTGCCGGATATGCGAGGGCGGTACAGTATCTTTTGGAACAGCTTGGAGTTCCGTGTATTTATGTAGAGGGAAATGCGAGGAACGGTGATGAAGGACATGCCTGGAATATCGTAGAAATTAACGGTGAGCAATATTATGTAGATGCTACAAACGGGGATCAGCCGGCATTTCTGGAAGGCGGTGCGGTTTCTCTGGAAGAACATAAGACAACAATTTATGATTATCTGTGTCCTTTTCCACAGGAATATGAGCAATTATATACAGCATCCGATGAATTTCCGGTTCCGGAGTGTACTGCGACGGATCTTAATTTTTATGTGCTGAATCAGGCATGTTTTGATACATATGATGAACAGCAGATTTATGATTTCTGCTGTATGCGTCTTGAGAACGGAGCTGCGGTAGTACGTTTCAAATTTACTTCGCAGGAAGCTTTTGACGAAGCATGTCAGCAGTGGATACAGGAAGGATATGTTCAGAAAGTTGCTGAATATTATCTGAAAATGTATGGGCTCAGTACAGTAGAGTATCATTATGGTATTCTGGATAATCTGAAAACGATATATTTTATGTTTTAGAGGAGATATTTTTATGAATGATATTTTGCAGCAGATTATGAATATGATTGAGAATACGCGGACAGTACCGTCTATATCCAGTTTTTCGATGATCGGTTTTACAGTACTGCTGATTTTTGGAGTGATCAACTGTATTCTGGGATATCGGCTTCTGCGTTTCTGGATGATGCTCTGTGGTTTTGTCATTGGAGCTGGAATTGGATTTGGTGCAGCGTATACCGGTGGTGTGACAGAGAAATATATGTATGCGGTTTTTATGGTTGGAGCGGGTGTACTACTGGCCGTGATCGCATTTGTGAGCTATAAGATTGGAATTTTTATTCTGGGAGCAGGCATTGGAATCGGACTTGGTATTTATGTTTTTCATCCAACTACTTCGTTGGTATTCTTTTTCTGTCTCCTTCTGGGAGTGGGCCTTGGTGTGTTGGCTATGAAGCAGGCGAGGAAAGTTCTGATCATTGGGACAAGCCTTCTGGGAGGTGCGATGGCAGGCTTTTCTGCTGCAAAATTAGGCGGACTGGCGGATATTCCGTATGGTCTGGGACTGAGTGCAGGATTTGCACTTCTTGGAATGCTGATTCAGTTTGCGACAAACAGGCGCAAAGATGATGACGAGAAAGAAGAGTACGAAGAGGATGTGTATAACGATGGACAGGACAGTTCTGATTATGTGGATTTCAGGGATTATATGCCACAGAAATCAGAAAGAAAGGCGCAGAAAGAAGTCAGAAGAACATTGGCACAGAGACAAAATGTGAAGCATACGCCGGGAAGAGCGCAGAACAGTTCTCATAAAGCATCTCGGAGTGCGCAGCAGGTAGATTTTAGACTTGAAAAAAATAAAGGAAGAAAACATAAAAAGGATGCGGTGGCACCTGAATCAGAAAAAACAATTCCGTACCGACCGAGAAAGAGCAGACAGAAAGAAATTGATCTTCCGCTGGGATCTTTTGATACAGAAGATTCCTATCATCCAATGAATGATGACTATGAAGAACCGGTTGTAATTGATGAGGATGAACTGGATGAGGAAGTGCTGAGAGAAATGATGGACGAAGACGACCGGGAGGGAGAAGAACTCTGGAAAAAGATATCCAGACGTGATGATACACATAAAAAAAGAAAGTAACAGTAAAGATGCCGGGTAGAAGGCAGGAAAGAAGGACAACATGGCAAAAGAAGCTAAGACAAATGCGATGAGAATGCTGGATCGTCAGAAAGTGAAATATGAAGCATTTCCATATGAATGTGATGAGTTTATTGATGGACTTCACAGTGCAGATCTGATTGGGGCACCATATGAACAGTCTTTTAAAACACTGGTTATGGAAGGGAAAAGCGGCGGATACTATGTATTTGTAGTACCGATCGAAAAAGAAGTGGATCGTAAGGCGGCTGCGAAAGCAGTTGGAGAGAAGGCTGTGGACATGATCCATGTTAAAGATATTCTGAAAATTACAGGCTATGTAAGAGGCGGCTGCAGTCCGCTTGGAATGAAAAAACCATATCCGGTCGTGTTTGATGCATCCGCGGGTGGGTTTGAAGAAATATATGTAAGTGGAGGCCGCGTCGGACTGACGCTGAAAGTTCCGCTTGCTGCACTTTTGAAAGTGACAAATGGAAAACTGGCGGATATCACAATGAAATAAAAAATACTGCAATTTTACTGCATGACAAAAGCTCCCGATCATTAAAAACGGGAGCTTTTGTCATGCAGTAAAATTGCAGTATGAAATTCTAGTTATCGGCAGCATCTTCTTCGTTAACCTGGAAGATGTGACGTTTCTTCGCCATTTCATCGCTTGCCAGATATTCGTCATAGGTGGTAATCTTGTCAATCAGCTTACCGTCAGGAAGGATTTCCATGATACGGTTGGCGGTTGTCTGCACGAACTGATGGTCATGGGAAGTAAAAAGGATAACTCCCGGGAATTTGATCAGTCCATTGTTCAATGCAGTAATAGATTCCATGTCCAGATGGTTGGTAGGTTCATCAAGAATCAGGATATTAGCACCGGAAATCATCATTTTGGAAAGCAGGCAGCGCACCTTTTCACCACCGGAAAGTACCTTTACCTTCTTAACACCGTCATCGCCTGCGAATAACATTCTGCCTAAGAATCCTCTGACATAAGTCGGATCCGGATCCGGTGAATACTGTGTCAGCCACTCAACAATCGTATCTTCACGGTTAAATTCTGCCGCGCTGTCCTTCGGGAAATAAGCGGTGTTCGTTGTAATTCCCCACTTAAATGAACCCTCGTCCGGTTCAAGTTCACCGGTTAAAATTCTAAACAGTGTCGTTGTTGCCAGTTCGTTTGAACCGACAAATGCAATCTTATCATCGTGGTTTACGATAAATGAAATGTTGTCCAGTACCTTTACACCGTCAATCGTCTTTGAAAGATTTTCAACCTGAAGCACTTCATTTCCGATTTCCCTGGATGGTCTGAAATCAATATACGGATACTTTCTGCTGGACGGTCTGATTTCATCCAGTTCAATTTTTTCCAATGCTCTCTTTCTTGAGGTTGCCTGCTTTGACTTAGAAGCATTTGCAGAGAAACGCTGGATAAAGTCCTGTAATTCCTTGATTTTTTCTTCCTTTTTCTTGTTGGCTTCCTTCATCTGCTTGATTAAGAGCTGGCTGGATTCATACCAGAAGTCGTAGTTTCCGGCATACAACTGAATCTTCGCATAGTCAATATCCGCAATGTGTGTACATACTTTATTTAAGAAATAACGGTCATGGGATACAACAATGACTGTATTTTCAAAGTTAATTAAGAATTCTTCCAGCCATGCAATCGCATCCAGATCCAAATGGTTTGTCGGTTCATCAAGCAGCAGGATATCCGGGTTGCCAAATAATGCCTTTGCAAGCAGGACTTTCACCTTTTCACTACCGTTTAATTCTGCCATCTGCTTATAGTGTAAATCTGTTGTAATACCCAGTCCGTTTAACAGCTGTGCCGCATCAGATTCCGCTTCCCAGCCGTTCATATCGGCAAATTCCGCTTCGAGTTCACTTGCCTTATTCCCGTCTTCTTCCGTAAAATCTTCCTTGGCATAAATTGCTTCTTTTTCTTTCATGATTTCATAGAGTCTTTCATTACCCATGATAACCGTATCCAGAGCAGTATACTCATCATACTTGAAGTGGTCCTGCTCTAAGAATGAAAGTCTTTGTCCCGGTGTGATGCTTACATCACCCTTGCTTGGCTCAATCTGACCTGTCAGAATCTTTAAAAATGTAGACTTTCCGGCACCGTTTGCACCGATTAAGCCATAGCAGTTTCCTTCCGTAAACTTGATATTTACATCTTCAAACAGCGCCTTCTTACCAATACGAAGTGTTACGTTATTTGCACTAATCATGTAATAAATCCTCCAAAAAATCTTTTATTTTGACTCTAAATATTCATCCATATCAAAGACTTCACCGTCTTTAATCTTATTCATCAGTTCAACCGCAGTCTTAACCGTTGACATATCCGGTTCCATAACCCACATTGAGCTGTAACCGAAGAAGTATGATGAAGAAAATGCACTGTTTCCTTCTACTGCATAAGACTGTACATTCCAGCCATTTGCGCCTTCCATTGTCAGTTTTACCATACTTGCAATATCATCATCGTCTAAGCTCGTCTGGAACAGGTTGCGGACTGTTTCAAGAACATTGCTATAATTATATAAAATAGAAGGTGATGTTACTTTGTCAATCAGCGCTTCAATTACAAGCATCTGATCCTGTCCACGCTGGTTATCACCGGCTGCCACAGACTGTCTTTCTCGGCAGAATGCCAGTGCTGCCTTACCGTTTAACTTATTCGGACCTTCTACAAAATGGAATTTCTCATCACTGGTATCCGGGCTTGTATAAAATTCAATTTCTGAATTTACCGTAATACCGCCCACTGCGTCTACAATTTCTTCCACACTTGTAAAATTCAGACGGACATAAAAATCAATATCCCAGTTATCATATAAGGTGCTCAATGTCTTCATGGATGCTTCCACGCCAAAGTTTCCGGCATGTGTCAGCTTATCCTTGCCGATTCCCGACTTTAAGGAATTGACATTGACATAGTAATCTCTCGGTGTATTAATCAGTAAAATCTGCTTTGTCTTCGGATTGACAACAATCAGAATATTCACATCGCTTCGTCCGGACTGATTTAATTCACCACATTCATCATTTCCTGAAAGATAAATGGTAAATGTATCTGTCAGTGTATTCTTTGTAATCACCGGCTTATCCAGTGTTGTTCTGTAATACTCATTTGCAATAACTTTTGTCTTTTCCTCGAAATCAGGGAATTCTTCTTCCAGTGTCTTTACATAAGACTCATTTAAAATCATTGCCCCAATCTGCTTATTGTACAGTGCCTCGACCATCTTTGGCAGATCATTATAGGTCTTTGATGTAATCGTCTTATTCAAAGAAGTGTTAATACTCTGTACATATTTATCTGTATTTTCTCTGTCTAAGATTTCATGGTATCCAAAAATGTAATCCTTTGCATCTGCAATCGTCTTTGCTTCATCATCTTTTAATACATAAACGGAAATAACTTCTGTCTGCTCGTTGTTGCTGACATAATTCATTGCCTCTTTTGCCTGATAAATGTATAAATCACCGATTGCCAGTATTACTGCCAGCAACAGTGCTATGACTCTTGCGGCCCATTTTACCCAGCCGTATTTTAAAAACTGTAAATATAATGCCAACGCTGATAAAAGAATCAGCACTACAATAATAATCACTTCAATCTTTACAGGAAAAATGTTAATCCAGAACACCATTCCCACAAACGATACCGCTAATATAATCTGTATTACCGATACAATAATGCCTGCCCACTTTAACCATGCGGCTTCCTGTTTTACTTCTGTATCTGCCATCGTTTTACTCCTTCGATTTTTATTGATTTTTGTTTTTCAAAAGACAAAAAAACATAGAGTATATTATACATGATACTATTTTAAAAATCAATAATAATCCTGATTTTTCCAGCCGTACTTTCTAAGGTCCACTCTGCCGTTTATCACTTCAATGCCGTCTGCTTCCAGCCGCTTTGCCTGTTCATCTGCGCCGCCGAATGCAAATGCCCCGGAAAGTTCTCCCTTTGCATTGACCACACGGTAACACGGAATTTTTTCCGGATCGGGATTTTTATGCAGTGCATTTCCGACCGCACGTGCCATTTTCTTATCTCCCGCCAGTTCCGCAATCTGTCCGTAGGTTGCAACCGTCCCTTTCGGTATCTTTTGGACGGCTTCATAAATGCGCTTTGTCGGGCTGGCAGTCACCAGATCATAGCTTTCGGCAATCATGCGCCGTACGTCCTTATCCGGTATGCTTCCGTCTAAAATCACGGTATTCCAGTGTTCCTTATTCTGATGCCACCCCGGAATCACCGCCGTATATGTCTGCCGCCAGAAATCCCGCCATTCCGGGTCTGCCTTGACATTTAAATTGATAAAGCCGTTCCGCTCATATGTCCACAAAAATGCTTTTTTACTGCCCTTTACCCGGACCAGCTGCCAATTCGTATCATGAAACGGTGCTTCCTGATACGTATCCGGAAACGACAGCCCATATTCCAATACTTCTTTCCGTGTCTTCATAATCTTCCCTCTATCCGGTTTTATTCGCTTTTAACCGGTTTAAACCCATACCCTTACCTTTACCAGCAGGTTCAAAAAACTTTACGATACAGTGGTGCGCTTCCTGCTGTTGTCCGTATCCTGCCGCCATTTAAAAATCCCTTCAAAAAAACTGCCAAAAGCCGCTCCTTTGAAGGGATTATAGTCATGTATTATCTGTTTTCAAGACTGCTGATTAGCCACGAATCTTCTTAACAAGAGAAACAGCTTCTGCCGTCATATCCTTAATCTTGTCAAATTCGCCAGCCTTAATCATATCGCCCTTAACCATCCAGCTTCCGCCGCAGCAGAAGATCTTGTCACATTCAAGATATTCTGAGATGTTCTTTGCGTTGATTCCGCCTGTAGGCATGATTCTTACATTTGTGTAAGCTGCACACATAGCCTTGATCATCTTTAAGCCGCCAGCTGCTTCTGCAGGGAAGAACTTCACTCTTGTAAGACCACGCTTAACTGCCTGAGCCAGTTCTGAAGGTGTAACGATACCCGGAACAACTTCGATGTTCTTAGAAATACAGTAATCAACGATTTCAGGGTCGAATCCTGGGCTTACGATTAAAGAAGCACCTGCTGCAACTGCACGGTCAACCTGTTCTGTTGTAAGAACTGTACCGGCTGCAAGTACCATATCAGGATAAGCTTCATGCATAACACGGATAGATTCCTCTGCTGCTGCTGTACGGAATGTTACTTCTGCACATGGAAGTCCTCCTTCATATAATGCCTTTGCAAGTGGAAGTGCATCCTTTACATCATTTAATACGACTACAGGAATTACTCCAAGTTCTTCAAATTTGTCTGCCATTGTACTCATAATAATACAAGCTCCTTTCTTATGTGGGCTGATTTTTGTGGACAGCCTCTTTCCTCTTATCACTATTATATACATTTTTTAGAAAATTGGAAGTCTAAATTTTCATTTTTTGCGATTGTGCTTTAATTAATACGTTTTCATGTATATTTTCACGCCCCAATCAGCACCTTTTTCCCTTCAAATGCAAATCCGTATTTATAAATCTGCTGTTTGGAAATTCCCTGTAAAAGCAGTTCTTCTTCGTACCGCTTTTCTTCTATCTGGCGCAGTGCCGCCGCTACGGTGTCTTTCAGCGAACTTTCTTCCTCTTTGTCAAACACCTTGAATTCCAGAATAACCGCTCTTTCGTGCTTATCATGCGGCACCAGCATGACGTCATACCGTCCGTAACCGCTCTCCCTGTTGGAACGCACCTCATACCGCTCCCGCAGTTCAACCAGCAGTCCCAGTACAAAGCCGTGGTAAAAACGCTCCGGCTGGGTTCTTCCTGACGGGTGGCTTCCGGTATCAAAACTGCTAAACGTTGCCAGTGCCACTTCATTCATGTAGGCATTCATTTCCTTGACATCGCCCTTTAACAGTGCCTTGACAAACCCGTTGTATACATACTTTGAACCCTCAAACCACCCCTGAAACATGTTGAAAAACATGCTCATTGTTTCAAGGTTTGTGATTTTTAGATGATACCACGGCACCAGCAGTATCCCGCGGTACTCCACCTGTTCCACTTTCAGATAGCCGCCTGCCACCAATAGACTGAAAATCGCATCTTCATTTTTATCCAACTGGTCAAACACAATCTGCTCATCAAAGCTGACAACGATTTCTTCTCCCTTTAGAAGCTGTTCCATATGCTCTTTAATGCCCGGTGATGCCGTCTGTATCAGGCGATTGACCAATCCGTTTGAACTCGTGGACGCCCAGTACGGAAAGAATTTCTTCTTATCTAAAAAGTTGGTAATCGACCACGGATTGTAAATATCCTTTTTACTGCCAAACGTAAAGCCGTCATACCACTGCTTCACCGTTTTCTTTTTCTCCGAAAGACCGAATTCATCAAGTGCCGTAAACACCTCCGGTTCGGTAAAACCAAAGCAGTCTGCATATTCATCAGACGTCGTTGTCACCACATTTAAGTTATTCAAATCCGAAAAGACCGATTCCTTGGATACCCTTGTAATCCCTGTCATCATCGCACGTTCCAGATACGGATTTGTCTTAAACGTGGAATTAAACAAACTTCTGATAAACGCCGTAAATTCTTCCCAGTACCCGTGGATATATGCTTCCTGCATCGGCGTATCGTATTCGTCTAACAGGATAATGACTTTTTTATTGTAGTAGCGGCAGAGGCAGTCGGACAGCACCTTTAAGGAGCGGAACACCACTTCATTTGCAATTTCTTTATCCGAATCGGAATTATTCGTATATTCGTCAAATGCTTTGAATAAATTTTTTTCTCCATCAGTAACCGCATCGCTTTCCAGCAGATACCGGTGTGCCTGATATGCTTCGTTAATCACCGCAATAATGCTATTTTTACTGTCTTCATAGGAATCCGCCTTAATATCCGCAAACGTCAGATATATCACCGGATAACTGCCCTGCAGGCTGCGGTACTTTTCCTCCTGCCATACAGACAGTCCTTCAAACAGCTCTGTCCTGCCTGCATAGCGGTTGGAGAAAAAGCATTTTAACATATCCATATTTAAGGTCTTGCCAAAACGCCTTGGGCGGGTAATCAGCGTGATTACATCTTCCTTTTCCCACCATTCCTTTATCAGCTTTGTCTTATCGATATAAAAACTGTCCTGCATACGAATCGTGTCAAATCCCTGATTTCCAATACTTACAACCTTTGCCATACGCTACCTGCTTTCCCTTGCCACACAATATTTCTATGGCTATTATAACAATGATTGTAGGAAAGTGCAACTATATGCGCAGATTGATGCGTTCTATATTAAAAAATCCATAAACTTTTCCTTTGATGACATGTTCTATTTCTAAAATCATTTAAAACACTAAAAAAGCGCTGCACTCCCCACTGTAAATTCCAGCCGGAGTGCAGCACCTTTTTATTATTTATTTGACTCTTTTTACGCCTTCAGCGCATTCTTTGCTTCATCCGTGATTTCTCTCTGATAAGCAATTTCGTTTTCAATGTTTCTTGCGACTTCGTTGGCAGCATATGCGGCATCTACAACCTGCTTTAACAGATTGCCGACACTGTCTGCCTTGCCCTTCTGTGCGGAAGCATTGTCATATACTTCATGCATGGAAGAAACGGTTTCTTTTACAGAGTGCTGTACCTGATTAATCGTATCTGTAATTTCCTTAGAAGACTTTGCAGACTGGGATGCAAGATTACGCACTTCGCTTGCAACTACCGCAAATCCTCTGCCGTGTTCCCCCGCTCTTGCAGCTTCAATAGAAGCATTGAGGGATAAGATATTCGTTCTGTTGGCAATGGAAGCAATGACCGATGCAAACTGCTCAATATCCGCAGACAGCTTCTCAAGCTTCTGAATCTTTTCGGATGATTCTTCCACAACTGCATTCAGCGTATCAATCATCTTTAAGATTTCTTCCACACTGCCGATACTTTCACGCACCAGATTCAAAGAGGTATCCGATGAATTAATCACATCAAACGCATCTTTTTCCAGCTTCTCCTGTGAATCATCCAGACCGTTTAAAATATTTGTCAAATTATTTACCAATGCTGTATTTTCCATATTTCCCACTTCTCCTTTTTATCCGGCACGGCAGTACGGTTTCTGCCACTGCTGCTGCCGGTTTGTTTTTTCCTGCTCCGTGTTACTATTTTATATCAGTTTCATCGCTTCACTTACATTACGAACACCAATAATATTTATTTTATCAGTTTTTCTGATACTTTTCAAGCATACTTGTGGAAGTATACACGTTTCAAAGCCCAGTTTGACTGCCTCGTTTACACGCAGCTGCGGCTGGCTGACCGCACGCACCTCTCCTGCCAGTCCGACTTCCCCGAAAATAATAGTTTTATCATCTACGCTTCTGTTCTTAAAGCTGCTCACCAGTGCCATTACAATGCCTAAATCCAGTGCCGGTTCATTGACCTTAATACCTCCCGCAACATTGACATAGGCATCGCTTCCCGATAAATGCACTCCGGCGCGCTTTTCCAGCACCGCCATTAAAAGGTTGACACGGTTATAATCCGTTCCCGCCGCCGTTCTTCGTGGCAGTCCGAAATTAGAATCACAGACCAGTGCCTGTACCTCCACCAGCATCGGACGCGTACCTTCCATCAGGCATACTACCACCGAACCGGACGCATTTTCCGGCTTTCCGCTCAGCATATATTCCGAAGGATTCTCCACTTCCACAAGTCCCTGCTCCTGCATTTCAAACACGCCGATTTCATTGGTCGAGCCAAAGCGGTTTTTCACACCGCGCAGCAGGCGGTAAGAGGCATTTTTATCGCCTTCAAAATACAGCACGGTATCCACCATGTGTTCAAGCATGCGCGGACCTGCAACAACACCTTCCTTTGTCACATGACCGACAATAAAAATGGAAATGCCAAGTCCCTTTGCAAGCTGCATAAGAACTGCCGTGGATTCCCTCACCTGACTGACACTGCCCGGCGCAGAACTGACGTCCTCACGGTACATTGTCTGAATGGAGTCAATAATTACCACATCCGGCATCGTCTTTTTCATCGTTTCTTCTATGATGTCCAGATTGGTTTCACATAAAAGCAGCAGCTTATCCGTAAACGTGCCGATACGCTCCGCACGCATTTTTATCTGTTTTAAAGATTCCTCGCCTGAAATGTACAATACATTTTTATCCATGTGGGAAAGATTTTTACACATCTGTAACAGCAGTGTCGACTTTCCGATACCGGGGTCACCGCCTACAAGCACCAGTGAACCGGCTACAATGCCGCCGCCCAGTACTCTATCCAGCTCTTTAATACCGGTTGACATCCGGTCTGTTTCCTTGGTATTAATATCCGCAAGCTTTGACGGCTCATTTTTCCCATCTGATACAATATGCACCGGCGCACCTTTGCCTTTTGCCGTCTTTGTCTTTGCTACCGGTTCTTCCGATGCCGTATTCCACTCACGGCATGCCGGACACTGTCCGAACCACTTTGCTGATTCATACCCGCATTCTTTACAAAAAAATGCGGTATCCCTTGCCTTTGCCATTTTCCCTTCTCACCTTCTTTAAAAAAGCTGCCGCACCAAGCCTTTCATTACCCGCTTGGTACAGCAGCCTAAAATTCGTATGCGCTACAGTTTTATTCAAATTATGCTTTTACAACATTGACTGAAACTTCTTTTCCGGCTTCAAACTCTACAGATAACACAAGCTTTCCGCCCATGTTCGTAGCCATCTTTCCAGCAGATTCCCCATCAATGGTAATCTCATATTCTGAACCTTCTTCCAGTTCCAGTGTAATCTGGGCATCTTCTGTACCCTCTACTTTAAAGCTTACACTGTCATCGGTTGCTTTAAAATGATTCACTGCTGTTCCCGGCACTGATTCATATACAAAAGAGCCGTTCTTCTCCAGCTTTGTAATCTCATTATAAGTCTTTACCTTATAAGAATCTCCACAATGTTCAAAATCAGATACCTTTGACTTTGTATCTAACTGATAATTACCAAAACTTAAACTTCCGTCCTGTTCTGAACGAATCAGTTCTTTTACTACTGGCATGTTCTGTCCTCCTATCATATGTTCCGTAAATCTTTTTGGTGTTTACATTATACAATAATCCGACAAATTATGCTAGTAGTTTTGGCAATTTTTCTACTTATTCAGTCCACGTTTTAATCCAAAATGCAGCTTTCCGTCTTTTACCGTTACTTTTACACGGCTGCCCTGTCCTGCTTTTCCCTGTAAAATCTGTTCTGCGAGCGGGTCTTCAATCTCATTCTGGATAGCCCGGCGCAGCGGTCTTGCCCCGTACTTGGAGTCATATCCTTTTTCCACGAGATAATTCTTTGCTTGCTCATCTAGCTCAATGGACAGCTTCATCTGTTCGAGTGTCCTCTTGTTGACGGTCTGCATCATAATATCTACAATCTGACCAATCTGCTCTTTTCCCAATGTATGGAAGACGATAATTTCATCAATACGGTTGATAAACTCCGGTTTAAAAATGCGTTTTACCTCGTCCATAACTTTACCCTTCATGTCTTCATGGCTGTGTGCTTCATCATTGACGGAAAGGAAACCGAGTGTCTTTGGTGTAACGATATTTTCCGCACCGGCATTGGATGTCATAATAATAACTGTATTTTTAAAATCAACAACGCGGCCTGTAGAATCTGTAATATGTCCGTCATCTAATACCTGTAACAGCACATTAAATACATCCGGATGTGCCTTTTCCACCTCGTCAAATAAAACAACGGAATACGGATTTCTGCGTACCTTTTCACTTAACTGTCCGCCTTCGTCATAGCCGACATATCCCGGAGGTGAACCGATAAGCTTTGATACGGTATGCTTTTCCATAAATTCGGACATATCAACACGGATTAACGCATTTTCACTGCCAAACATCGCATCGGCAAGCGCCTTTGAAAGTTCTGTTTTTCCGACACCGGTCGGTCCTAAGAATAAGAACGAACCAATCGGACGGTTCGGGTCTTTTAAACCGACTCTGCCTCTGCGGATTGCCTTTGCAACAGATGCCACTGCTTCTTCCTGTCCGACAACACGGTGGTGCAGTGTTTCTTCAAGCTGCATTAAACGTTCTGACTCTGCCTGTGCGATCTTTGTGACCGGAATCTTTGTCCACATTGCAACGACATCGGCAATTTCTTCTTCTCCGACAACAATCTCAGAACCCGTACGCTGTGTTTCCCATTTTTCTTTTAACCTTTCAATTCTTTCTTTTTTACGAAGCTGCTTTTTCTTAATCTCTCCGGCTTCTTCATAAGCTTCACGCTTAATCGCTTCTTCTTTTTCCGCTTCTAATGCCTTGATTTCTTCTTCTGCTTTTTTAATGCCGTCCGGCATGACATAAACCTTCAAACGCGCCTTAGACGATGCTTCATCAATTAAATCAATCGCCTTATCCGGCAGGAAACGGTCATTGATATACCTTTTGGAAAGTTTGACTGCCGCTTCAACAGCTTCATCTGTAATTGTTACATGATGATGTTCTTCGTACTTCGGACGCAGACCGCGTAAAATCAAAACAGCTTCTTCCTCTGTCGGCTCTTCAACCTTTACCGGCTGGAATCTTCGTTCCAGTGCGGCATCTTTTTCAATATATTTACGGTATTCTTCCAGTGTTGTCGCACCGATTAACTGGATTTCACCTCTTGCAAGGGACGGCTTTAAAATGTTGGAAGCATCAATCGCACCTTCCGCACCGCCCGCACCGATAATCGTATGCAGTTCATCTAAGAACAGCAGGACATT
>OLVW01001091.1_pt1 | contig 24733 bp, 20 predicted proteins | sample 1673301 | NCBI WGS metagenome assembly OLVW01 (sample SAMEA3178941, study PRJEB25190) | human gut metagenome
ACAACAATTTTTAAAGTTGACGCGTAAAAAAGATATGACATATACACTTGACAAGAAAGGTTAGTTTTGATAAACTAACTAATGGTTAGAAAGTGCTAACCAAAAACTATATTCTTGGGGTTAGTTTTTATTTATACGAATGCTAACCAGAACGGAGGTAAATTTATGATGCCTTTAACACTGGTAGATGTTGATGAAGACAACATAATTAAAAAGATTGGCGGAAAGCCGGAAGTAAAAAAACATCTTGAAAATCTTGGGTTTGTTGTTGGAGGACACGTCAAGATAATCAGTAAACTTGGCGGAAACGTAATTGTAAATGTAAAAGAAACCAGAGTTGCAATCAGCAACGAACTGGCACAAAAAATTATGATTTAATTAAAGGGAGGTACAGCGCAAATGAAAACACTTAAACAGGCAGCAATCGGCGATACTGTAAAGGTAGTCAAATTGCACGGTGAAGGTGCGGTAAAACGCAGAATTATGGATATGGGTATCACAAGAGGTGCTGAAGTGCATATTCGTAAGGTTGCACCGCTTGGTGATCCGATTGAGGTCACAGTAAGAGGTTATGAGCTTTCATTAAGAAAAGCCGATGCAGAAATGATTGAAGTTGAATAATTTTGGTATATTCATTAATGTACTGAATTAAATTGTGAAAGAGAGGAATTTAAGAATGAATGTAAGAATTGCCCTTGCGGGTAACCCGAACTGCGGTAAGACAACACTATTTAATGCTCTTACAGGTTCTAATCAATTCGTAGGTAACTGGCCGGGTGTTACGGTCGAGAAAAAAGAAGGTAAATTAAAGAAACATGACGGTGTTGTCATCACTGACCTTCCGGGTATTTATTCACTTTCTCCATATACATTGGAAGAAGTTGTTGCAAGAAATTATCTTATCGGCGAAAGACCCGACGCAATACTTAATATTGTAGACGGTACAAACCTCGAAAGAAACTTGTATCTTACAACACAGCTTACAGAAATCGGAATTCCTGTTTTAATAGCTGTAAACATGATGGATGTTGTCCGTAAGAACGGTGACCAGATAAATATTAAGAAACTTGCTGAGGAAACAGGCTGCAAGGCAGTTGAGATTTCAGCTCTTAAGGGCGAGGGAATCGTTGAGGCGGCAAATGAGGCTGTTAAACTTGCAGGTACAAAGAAAGCAGCTCCGAAACATTCATTTGACGCAAAAGTTGAGCGTGCACTTGAGGACATCGAGAGCATTGCACTTCAGTCGGTGGATGAGTCACAGAAACGCTGGTTTGCAATTAAGCTTTTTGAGAACGATGAGAAGGTTGCAGAGAAGTTAAATCTTTCAGATAATGTTCTTAAAGAGATTGCTGAAATTAACAAAAATGTAGAAGATGAGCTTGATGACGATACAGAAAGTATCATCACAAATGAGAGATATACATTTATCACATCTATCATCAAAGACTGCATTAAGAAGAAATCAGCAGGAAAACTTACAACATCAGATAAGATTGATAAGATCGTAACTAACAGATGGTTAGCTCTTCCAATTTTTGCAGTTGTAATGTTTATTGTATATTATGTATCAGTAACAACAGTTGGTACATGGGCTACTGACTGGGCTAACGAGGGTGTTTTTGGTGACGGATGGCATTTGTTTGGCATAGGAACAAGTTCTTATGAAGATGCATCAGGCGATTATGAAAAGCAGACAGCAGCAGTTGATGCTTTCATTGAAGCAGCTAAGGACAAAGGAATCAGCACAGATAATATCGAAGAAGTTCTTGGGAACGAAGAAGCAAGTGAAGCTGATAAGACAGCAGCAGTTGACGCATTTGTTGCTGAAGCCGGAGTATCAGACATTACTGCAAAAGCAGAACTTGAAGATGAAGATGGAAAAGTAACAGACAAGTTTGACGTAACAGTTAATGATTTTAAGACAGCAACAGAAGCTGAAGAACCTGATCCTGCAGATTATGGAGTTTGGGTACCAGGTGTTCCTGTTTTAATCGGAAACTTACTTGACTCATTAAATTGTGCAGATTGGTTATCAGGACTTATTCTTGACGGTATTGTAGCCGGTGTTGGTGCTGTACTTGGTTTCGTACCACAGATGTTAGTATTGTTTATATTCCTTGCTTTCTTGGAAAGCTGTGGTTATATGGCAAGAATCGCATTTATTATGGACAGAATTTTTAGAAAATTCGGTCTTTCAGGAAAATCATTTATCCCTATGTTAATTGGTAGTGGTTGTGGTGTTCCTGGTATTATGGCATCAAGAACAATCGAAAATGACCGTGACCGTAAGATGACAATTATGACAACAACATTTGTTCCTTGTGGAGCTAAGTTGCCTATCATTGCATTAATCGCAGGTGCATTCTTTAACAACTCAGGTTGGGTATCAACAAGTGCTTACTTTGTAGGTATTGCAGCAATTATTTGTTCAGGTATTATTTTAAAGAAAACAAAGATGTTCGCAGGAGATCCTGCTCCATTCGTAATGGAACTTCCAGCATACCACTGGCCAACATTAGGAAACGTTCTTAGAAGCATGTGGGAAAGAGGATGGTCATTCATTAAGAAAGCCGGAACTATTATCCTTCTTTCAACAATCATTCTTTGGTTCCTTATGAGCTTCGGTTGGGTAGACGGAAAGTTCGGAATGTTAGAAGCAGAACAGCTTAACGATAGTATTTTAGCATCAATCGGTAGTGTAATTGCACCAATCTTTACTCCACTTGGATGGACTAAAGCAGGTGAAGGATGGAAGATGGCTGTGGCAGCTATTACAGGTCTTATTGCAAAAGAAAACGTAGTAGCAACATTCGGTATGTTATTCGGTTTCGCAGAAGTAGCAGAAGACGGTACAGAAATTTGGGGAAATCTTGCACAGGTTATGACTCCAATTGCAGCATACGGATTCTTAGTATTCAACCTTCTTTGTGCACCATGTTTCGCAGCTATGGGTGCTATTAAGAGAGAAATGAACAATACTAAATGGTTCTTTACAGCAATAGGATACCAGACAATTCTTGGATACTTAGTTGCATTATGTATCTACCAGATTGGTACATTAGTTACAGCAGGAACATTTGGAATTGGAACAGTAGTTGCATTTGTAATTGTGTTAGTATTTATTTATCTCTTATTTAGACCATACAAAGAGAGCAATACATTAAATGTTAACATGAAAAAGCCAGTGCAAAATAATAAGTTTTAATATAAGGGACCTGCAATTATTTGCAGGTTCCTATGTTTTTATGGGAGAAAATAATTGGAGCAGAAAAAAAGTGATGAACTAAAATTTCAAAGAACAAGAATGCAGAAGGAATCAGTTCTGAAGACTTTAAAAGACAAGGGATGTAGAATTACAAACCAGAGAAAAGTTCTCTTGGACGTAATCCTTGACGAAGAATGCACTTCATGTAAAGAGATTTATTATAAAGCAGTGGAAATTGATCCTAACATCGGGGCAGCTACAGTGTATAGAATGGTCAATCTTCTTGAAGACATTGGAGCTATTAGCAGAAGAAATATTTATAAAATTTCATGCAACCTTGACTGCGTAAAGGACAACGCCTGCACTATAGAGTTAGATGATAATATGGTTTACCACTTGTCCCGGACGGAATGGAATTCTGTAATAATGAAAGGTTTAAAAGCCTGTGGTTACTTAGATAATCAAAAGGTGAACAGAATTGTTATTGAATCAGAGAAGAATACGTAATAAAACGCAAGCTTATTGATAAAAAATATCAATAGCGAAAAAATAGTGGAAAACTTTAAAAAATAGATTTAATATAATACAAACAAAAGACAATGGAGGATGAAACTATGTTAGATTTTATTAAGAAGATTGACGTTAAAAAGACAGGAATTTTTGCAGCAGGTGTTGCTTTTGGAACAGCAGGAATTAAGATTTTATCAAGCAAAGATGCAAAGAAAGTATACACAAATTGCACAGCAGCAGTTCTTAGAGCTAAAGAAAGCGTAATGAAGACAGCTACAAACATTCAGGAAAATGCTGAAGATATTTATGCAGAAGCACAGCAGATTAATGAAGACAGAGCTGCAGCAGAAACAGAAGAATTTGAAGATGTAGAAGAAGTATCTGAAGAAACAACTGACGTAGAAGAAGATACTGCAGAATAATATAGAATTATTTGATTTTAAGGACACCTGTATTTTATACGGGTGTTTCTTTGCAGTAAAGATTTCCGGAAAAGAGGTTACTTTATATGAAGTTTGTAATTAAACATGAAATTAAAGGTAGAATAAGGATTCATATATTGCAAAGCCGCATGACTTTCGAGCAGGCAGATACGTTGGAATATTACCTTAGTAATAATAAGCTTGTAACATCAGTAAAGGTTAGGGAAAGACTTCAAGATGCTACAATTAGTTATATTGGATCAAGGGAAGATATTATAAAATTACTTACATCATTTAAGTATAATAATGTTGAAGTTCCTGATGTGTATTTGCAAAATTCAGGTAGAGAGTTAAATAGAGAGTATTGGGATAAGCTTGTTAACAAGGTATTTTTGTATGGTGCCAACAAGATATTCCTGCCGAATCCTATTAGGGAATGTATTACTCTTACAAAGTCTGTTAAATATCTTTGGAATGGTGTAAGAACACTTGCAAGCAGAAAGATTGAAGTGCCGGTTCTTGATGCAACGGCTATTGGTGTTTCAATTGCAAGAAATAATATGAACACAGCAGGTTCAATTATGTTTCTTCTTGGAATAGGTGAAATTTTGGAAGAATGGACTCATAAAAAATCTGTTGATGACTTGGCAAGAAGTATGTCTTTAAATGTTGGAAAAGTTTGGCTTTGCCAGGGCGAACAGGACATTCTTGTGTCAACTTCTGATGTTAAGGCAGGAGATCTTGTAAGAGTACATATGGGAAATATTATTCCTTTCGATGGCACTGTTGTTTCAGGTGAGGCAATGGTAAATCAGGCTTCTTTAACAGGTGAGTCAATACCGGTTCAGAAGAATGCAGAAGGTATTGTTTACGCAGGTACTGTTCTTGAAGAAGGTGAACTTGTCATAAGAGTGGACCAGACTAACGGTTCAAGTCGTTACGAGAAGATTGTTACTATGATAGAAGAATCTGAGAAATTAAAGACTTCTATGGAAAGCAAAGCTTCTCACTTAGCAGACAAATTAGTTCCTTATACTTTGCTTGGAACAGGGCTTACATATGCTTTAACAAGAAATGCAACAAAGGCATTATCAGTGCTTATGGTTGATTTTTCATGTGCATTAAAACTTGCAATGCCTATATCTGTTTTGTCAGCAATTAGGGAAGCAAGTTTACATAACATTACTGTAAAAGGTGGAAAATATTTGGAGGCAATGGCTGAGGCAGACACGATTGTTTTTGACAAGACAGGTACCCTTACAAAAGCTAATCCTACGGTTGTAGATGTAGTGTCATTTAATGGTCAGGATTCTGATGAATTATTAAGGATTGCAGCTTGTCTTGAAGAGCATTTTCCACATTCTATGGCAAAAGCAGTAGTTGATGCTGCAGCAGAGAAGAATCTTGAACATGAAGAGGTTCATTCAGAAGTTGAATATATTGTTGCACACGGTATTTCATCTATGATAGATGGTCAGAAGGTTGTAATTGGAAGTCATCATTTTGTATTTGAAGATGAAAAATGTACAGTTGATCCTGAGAAGATGGGTACTTTTAACAGTTTACCACCTGAATATTCTCATCTGTACATGGCTATTAATAACAGACTTGCAGCAGTAATATGCATAGAAGATCCACTTCGTGAAGAAGCTGCGGCAGTTATCCGGTCATTGAAGATGGCAGGAATATGTAAGGTTGTAATGATGACAGGCGACAGCGACCGTACAGCAAAAGCCATAGCTAAGAAGGCAGGAATTGATGAATATTATTCAGAAGTATTGCCTGAAGATAAGGCTAATTTCGTAGAGAAAGAAAAGGCTAAAGGCAGAAAGGTCATAATGATAGGTGATGGAATAAATGATTCACCTGCATTATCAGCAGCCGATATAGGAATATCAATTAGCGATGGTGCAGAAATTGCAAGAGAAATCGCTGATGTAACAATAGGCGCAGATAACCTTTATGAAATAGTAACATTAAAGGCATTGAGCAATAGCTTAGTTAAACGAATTGACAAGAATTACAGATTCATAGTAAGCTTCAATGCGGGCTTAATTGTACTAGGCATTACCGGAATAATTCCACCAACAATGTCAGCATTACTCCATAATGGATCAACACTTGCAATAGGAATGAAGAGCATGGAAAACCTGCTTGACTAGACAGAATGATAGGAATGAAGAGTATTGATAATCTGTTAGACTAGTCAGGATGAGCTGATTAATATATAGAATTAATAAATTAAATACATTAATACACAAACACCCCCGATACTAAAAAATGAAACTTTTAGTGTTGGGGGTGTTTTGCTAAGGTGGAGGGGAAACAAGAATAATCGCTAAAATCTATATAAATTAAGGATGGGTCCAATGGGTGTCAGGTGGAAATTACAAATATCGCAATAAATTTCAAATAAAAACATTGACATATGAATATATGTGCATATAATAGAATTAAACATATGAATAAATGTTCATATCATAAAATAAATGACAATTAATAGTACCAAACAATTTTATAACAATAATTGTTGTAGACACATTAGATTGATGTAGAAAAGGAGGTGCCTATGGTAGATAAAGATAACGGCGAGTTTTTGGCAGTTCATGAAGAAGTTGTTAAAAAAGTTCTTGAAACTTTACCGGATGAGGAAGAGTTATATGACTTAGCTGAATTGTTTAAAGTTTTTGGAGATTCAACAAGAATTAGAATTCTTCATGCATTGTTTGAAAGTGAACTTTGCGTAGGTGATATTGCTCAGATTTTGAATTTAAGTCAGTCAGCAGTTAGCCATCAGTTGAAACTTTTAAAGGATGCCAAGTTGGTTAGATTTAGAAGAGAGGGTAAGATTATTTTTTATTCATTAGATGATGACCATGTTAGAACAATTTTAAGTATGGGAATGGAACATATTGAAGAAAGATAAGATGTGTAAATGTAAGTAAAAAAAAATTAAAGTTTAGATTATATATTAAAGAAAAGGAGATAATTATTATGAAGAAGACATACAAAGTAGAGGTAGATTGTGCAAATTGTGCAGCAAAGATGGAAGAGGCAGTTAAGGCTACAGCAGGAGTTAAGGATGCAACATTAAGCTTTATGACATTGAAATTAAAGATTGAATTTGAAGACGGAGCAGATGTAGATGCAGTAATGCAGGAAGCAGTTAAGAATTGTAAAAAAGTAGAAGATGATTGTGAAATCTTCTTATAAGAAATTGCAAATTATAAAATCCAAATAACAAATTTAAAATAAGAATTGTAAATTTTAAATTGTTATTTTAATGCAGATTAAGAAGTGAAAAAATCTTTTCTACAGAAAACAGTTTTAGAAAGGATGAGAAAATGACAAAAAAACAGAAAACAGTTTTGTATAGAATTATTGCATCTGCAATTTTAATTTTAGGTATTTCAATATTGTGCGAATTTGCGGATGTGAATATTTGGGGGCAGGTTGTTTTGTATCTTATTCCATATTTTGTTATCGGATACGACATTTTGAGAAAAGCTTTCAAGGGTATTTTGAACAAGCAGGTGTTTGATGAAAACTTTCTTATGGCGATAGCAACAGTAGGTGCAATGCTTTTGGGAGAATTTAAAGAAGGCGTAGCTGTTATGTTGTTCTATCAGATTGGTGAGTTATTCCAGAGTTGCGCTGTTGGAAAAAGCAGAAGAAACATTGCAGCACTTATGGACATAAGACCTGATTACGCCAATATTATAGTTGACGGACAGATTGAACAGGTTGATCCTGATGACGTGGAAATAGGTACAGAGATTGTTGTAAATCCGGGAGAAAAAGTCCCTATTGATGGAATTATTACAGAAGGAAATACAACATTAAATACAAGCGCACTTACAGGTGAAAGTGTACCAAGAGATGCAAAAGTAGGGGAAGAAGTTATAAGTGGATGCATCAATATGACAGGTGCAATTAAGCTTAAAACTACTAAAGAATTTGGTGACTCTACAGTTTCGAAGATTTTGGATTTGGTAGAAAATTCAAGTATGAAGAAGTCACGTTCAGAAAACTTCATTACAAAATTCGCCAGATATTATACTCCGGCAGTTTGCTACGGAGCATTAGCATTGGCTATTTTGCCACCAATAGTAAGACTTATTATGGGAATGTCACCGGATTTTCCTGATTGGATTATAAGAGCATTAACATTCCTTGTAATCAGTTGTCCTTGCGCATTGGTTATCTCAATACCGTTAAGCTTCTTTGGTGGTATCGGATGTGCCTCATCTAACGGTATTCTTGTAAAAGGTTCCAACTATTTAGAGGAATTATCGAAGACAAAATACATTGTTTTTGATAAAACAGGTACACTTACAAAAGGTGTTTTCGAAGTAAATAAAATATATCCTGCAAAGGATTTTGATGAAAAAACTTTGTTGTATTTTGCAGCATATGCAGAAAGTGGTTCAAGTCATCCGATTAGTCAGAGTTTGAAGAAAGCATATGGTGAGAAAATTGACCTTGAAAAAGTAAATAATATTGAAGAAATTGCAGGCCACGGCGTTCAGGCTGACGTTGACGGCAAGAAAGTTAGTGCTGGAAACATTAAGCTTATGAAAAAACTTGGAATCAATCCAAGTGACGAACACGATGAAGGAACAATAGTTTATGTAGCTGTTGATGGTGTGTATGCCGGTTGCATAACAATTTCAGATATTATTAAACCAACAACAAAGATGGCAATTGCTGAATTAAAAAAGAATGGAATGAAGAAAACTGTTATGTTAACAGGCGATTCCAAAAAAGTTGCCCACAAAGTTGCAACAGAAATAGGCATTGACATGGTAAGAAGTGAGCTTCTTCCGGGCGATAAAGTTGAGCAGGTTGAAAAACTACTTGCAGAAAAAGGAGACAAAGAAGCCCTTGCATTCGTAGGCGATGGAATCAATGATGCCCCTGTATTATCAAGAGCAGATATCGGTGTGGCAATGGGAGCCCTTGGCTCAGATGCGGCAATTGAAGCTGCAGATGTTGTACTTATGGATGACGATCCTGCAAAGATAGCGTTGGCAATGAAGATATCAAAGAGAACACTTGAAATAGTAAGAGAAAACATAATCTTCGCATTGGCAATAAAGGCAATCTGCCTTGTACTTGGAGCACTTGGTATAGCCAATATGTGGGTCGCAATATTTGCAGACGTAGGTGTAATGGTACTTGCGGTACTGAATGCAACAAGAGCATTAAGAATAAAATTGTAGAATAAAAAATTAAATAATGATAAATATATAATATGGTACAAAAAGGGAATCTTTGCAAACAATAGGCAGATTTTTGAAATTTTGTGAGCATAGCGTACAGCGATAAATTTACTGTTTGAGCCGAAGGCGAGTTTAAGTTTTCGCTGTACAATAGGCGGCGGAGCAAAATAATAAAATCAACGTGTTTGCAAGGTTCCCTTTTTGGACTACATATAAACAAAATTAATTCGTAAATCCTGTAGTAAATTTTTCCCACCTATGATAAAATTAAAGATAATTATGGGTTTCTATACGAAAAAGTTAGAGATTCAATTTTAAGGAGATTTAAAATGCTTAATAATGAAAAGATTATACTAATGACAAAGCTGTCATTATATGAGCAGAAGAATCAAAAAAAAGAGATTAAAACAAGCAAGTATTTCAGAGGTGATTATATGTCACTAAAAATGCTTAAATCTTTTTTGTGTATAACAGTTGCATATTTGCTTTGTTTGGTTTTATGGTTTATGTATAAGTCTGACAAGGTTATATCAAGTCTTACAACAACAGGAAGACTTACAGCTTTAATAGTAATGCTTGTGATTTTATATATTGTATCCGTTGTTTTATATATGATTTTTAGTTATGCTTTTTTCTCACACAAGTTTAGAAATATAAGAAAGCATTTAAAGGAATATAATGGAGATTTGAAAACACTGCACCGTATTCAGGAATTAGAATATGATGCCATTATTGATGAACTTGGAGAGGGAGGCGATGAAGAATAATGATGGGATTACTTGTATATAAGGAGAAATTAAAGAATTTTTACGCGGAACATGAGTTTTATGTTAATCCGATTATTAAATTTATCAGTGCGTTTATAGCATTAACTCTAATAAAAAAGAATGTTGGTTATAATGATTTATTAACAATGTGGCCTGTAATAATGGGAATATCAGTTATTATGGCCTTTATGCCTTGGACAATTATAATAACAGCTTTAACGGCTATTATGTGTATTAATATATTTACATTATCAATAGAACTTGGGGCATTAGTGGTAATTATTTTGCTAATAATGTTACTTTTGTATTTTAGATTTACACCAACACAGGGAATATTCGTACTTTTTGTTCCCATGGCGTTTTTCCTGAAAATACCATATATTGTTCCGATTATTGCAGGATTAATATGCACACCTGTATCAATAGTATCGGTTACATTTGGAACAATAGTATATTATATGATAGCCGTAATAGGCAAGAATGCAGACGCAATTCAGAATGTTGCATCAGAGGGAACTAACGCAGCAAATCTTAATACAGTATTAAAAATGATTAGTGTTAATAATCAATTATTTTTGGTTATTGCAGCATTTATTATAACTACATTAGTAGTTTATTTTATAAGAAGATCATCAGTTAACAATGCCTGGATTATTGCGATTATAGTAGGCGGAGTGGCAGATTGTGTTATAATTTTGGTTGGAGCACTTATTTTGAACACAGAATATTCAATAATTGAGGTTATTCTTGGGAGCGTAGGCTCTATATTGTTAGGATGCATTATTCAGTTCTTCGTATTTTCAGTGGATTATTCAAGAACAGAACATACTCAGTTTGAAGATGACGAATACTATTATTACGTTAAGGCAGTGCCTAAGATTAACGTGGTAGCACCTGAAATGAATGTTAAAAGAATTAATGCCCAGAGAAAGAAAAAGAAGAATTGGAAATAGAGTTTGCAATAAAAATCAAATAAAAAACGTTATTCTTAATTGAAGAGGTTTTCGACATTATAAAGCAGAGTATTATGGAAAGGGGAAATAAAGTGAGCACAGTATTAAATTATGTTTCAAATTTTATAGAAAAATATTTAACAGTGCCGGAAATTTATGCAAGCGACATTGTTGAAATAGTTATAATGTCTGTAGCTATTTACTATGTGGTCTTATGGTTTAGAAAAAGCCGGGCATGGGTATTATTAAAGGGTATTTTTGTGCTTGTAATCTTTATGCTTGTGGCTTCTTTATTTCATTTGACAACACTGCTATGGATATTTAACAAGACATTAAGTGCAGGTATTATAGCACTTGTAATTATATTTCAGCCTGAACTTAGAAGGGCTCTGGAAGAATTAGGTAGAAAGAATGTTATTTTCAAAGTATTAAAATTTGAAAATGGCAACAATGAATCTAATTTTAGCGACAGATCAGTTGAAGAAATAACAAGAGCAACTCTTGAGATGGCAAAGGCTAAAACAGGAGCCTTAATTGTTATAAGACAGCAGCACGATTTAGGTCAGTTTATTGAAACAGGAATAAAGATAGACGGACGTATTTCAAGCCAGTTGTTAATTAATATTTTTGAAAAAAACACACCATTGCACGATGGTGCAGTTATTATAGATGAAAACAGGGTAGTGGCAGCAACATGTTATCTGCCACTGTCAGACAGCTCTTCTTTAAGCAAGGATTTGGGTACAAGACATAGAGCAGGACTTGGAATTAGTGAAGTTTCAGACTGTATAGTTGTTATTGTGTCAGAAGAAACAGGAAGTATTTCCATTGCAAAAGAAGGCAAGTTAATTAGATACGCAGATGCTTCAATTCTGAAAAATGAGCTTATAAAGGCTCAGGATAAAGAGGAAGTTAAACCAAGAAGATTTTTGAAAGGAAGGGGACGCAATGAAAAAGATGTTAACGAAACTAAAGATGTCTCTGACAAATAATATTGGTTTGAAATTTCTTGCAGTATTAATAGCATTGGTTTTGTGGCTGGCAATTGTTAATGTTAACGATCCGGAGAAAACCATTACTGTATCAAATATTCCAATATCCGTTACAAACGAAAGTGCAATAACCAGCAGAGATATGGTATATAATGTTAAGTCTGAACAGTACTTGAATATTACTGTTTCAGGCAAAAGATCAATTGTAAGTAACTTATCAGCAGAAGATTTCAGGGCTACTGCATCTTTAAAGGAATTGTCAAAAGTCAACTCAATTCCTGTTGATGTAACAACTAAGAATGCTTCTCTGGGAAGAAAGATTACAATTGTAAAACAGTCAGCCCAGACTATTCTGGTAGACGTGGAAAATGTTGAAGAAAAAGATTTTACAGACTTGGTTGTTGAGTATACAGGAAAGGTTGCTGACGGCTATGTGGCAGGGCTTAGCTCAATGTCCACAGACGAAGTTACAGTAAAAGCTCCAACATCAATTATTGACAAAATCAAAAAGGTAGCAGTAAGATGTAGCTTGGATGGAACAACCACTAATATTTCAAAAAAATGTCCTGTAATACTTTATGATAAGAACGACAAAGAAATTAAATCAGATGAAATTGAATTATCAGATAAGAAGATAAGGGTTAATGTTAATGTTTTAAGAGCAAAACAGGTTCCAATTTCAACTATAAATAAAGATGAATTAGGTAAGCCGGCAGATGGTTATGTTGTGGATGATGTGATTCTTTCAAGTGACAGTATTACAGTTTACGGTAGTGAAGAATCTCTTGACAGCATTGAATCATTAGATATACAGGATGATATAGATGTGTCAGATGCCAAAGGTGATGTGACACAGAATATAGATGTAACAGGCAAATTACCAAAAGGATTGTCCGTTAGCGGAGAATCAACTATAACCGTAAAGGTTCTAATTAAGAAGCTTATCACAAGAACATTTGAATATGATGCTTCTGAAGTGTCTCTTAATGACTTAAGCAGCAACTTGGATGTACAGCTAGTTACAAAAAAGGTTAAAGTTACTTTACAGGGAGAGGAAGAAGTAATCAGCCAATTAACAAAAGATGACATAGCCATCAGTGCAGATTTGGGGAAAGTTAAGGAAGGAACAACAACGGTACATGTGGACGTAGCAGTGCCGGATAACACTACACTGATGAATAATGTTACAATAAAAATTAAAGCGAAAGCTAAATAATGGAGGTAGAATAATGAGCACTATTTTAGTAACAGGTGGAGCAGGATTTATTGGAAGTCATACTTGTGTTGAATTATTGGAATCAGGATATGATGTAGTAGTTATAGATAACTTAAGCAATGCTTGCGAAGAATCACTTAAGAGAGTGGAAAAGATTACAGGTAAAACTTTAAAATTCTACAAAGGTGACATTGCAGACAAGGAATTAATGGATAAGATTTTAACAGAAAACGATATTTATGCAGTTATCCATTTTGCAGGCTTAAAGGCTGTAGGTGAATCAGTTCAGAAGCCACTTGAATATTACACAAACAACATTTCAGGAACATTAGCTATGTGCGATGTAATGCGTAAACATGGAGTAAAGAATATTATCTTTAGTTCATCAGCAACAGTATACGGAGATCCGGCAGAAATTCCTATAACAGAAAAATGCCCTAAGGGACAGTGTACAAACCCATATGGCTGGACAAAGTCAATGCTTGAACAGATTCTTACAGACATTCAGTTTGCAGACAAGGAATGGAATGTAATTCTTCTCCGTTACTTTAACCCAATTGGAGCACACAAGAGTGGACTTATCGGCGAAGATCCTAACGGAATTCCAAACAACCTTATGCCTTACATTACAAAGGTTGCAACAGGAGAACTTCCAAGAGTTAATGTATTTGGAAATGATTATCCAACACCTGACGGAACAGGAGTTAGAGATTACATCCATGTAATGGATTTGGCTACAGGTCATGTAAACGCAATTGATAAGATTAAAGAAAACCCTGGAGTTAAGGTATATAACCTTGGAACAGGAAAGGGATACAGCGTATTAGACGTTATTAAGAATTTCAGCGAAGCAAGCGGAATTGACATTCCTTATGTAATTACAGACAGAAGACCTGGTGACATTGCTGAATGTTATTCAGATGCAACTTTGGCCAAGGAAGAATTAGGCTGGGAAGCAAAATACGACATTAAGGAAATGTGTGCTGATTCATGGAATTGGCAGAAGAACAATCCTAACGGATACAGATAAGATTAATTATAAGTTACTAAAAAGAAGATGATTGGAGAAAAGCATGAGTTCTAGGAGAAAAACGAAAAGCTCAGAGCAACAGTTAAAAACAGTAAAACGATTAAAAAGATTTGTAACAACAATGGAAGTTATTTTTGGACTACTTATAGTTATGATGGCTGTGATTTTATTTGTGCCATCAGTAAAGACCCAGGTTGTAAAGGCTATGGCAAACACAGCAATAGGCCAGAAAATTATAACCTGGTGGGGAAATAACAGTTACAACGAGAGTGTACGAGATCTTAATTTTGATGATAACAGTATCAAAACTAACAAACTTAAATACAATTATTCAGAAGAATATACTAATTTTGTATTGTTTGGTGTAGATTCAAGAGAAGGAGAAGTTGATGCTTCTAACAGCGATTCCATACTTATTGTTAGTGTACATAACACTACAGGCGAAGTAAAAATGGTATCAGTGTATAGGGATACTTATCTTGGAATTTACGGAAAAGATGGAACCATTTATAAGTACTTTAAGGTTAATTCAGCCTATGCAGGTGGTGGACCTGAAGCGGCGATTAATACACTTAACATGAATCTTGACCTTAACATTACTGATTATGTTACAGTTAACTTTTCAGGTGTTGCTGAGATTATAGACACATTGGGAGGAATAAAAGTTAATCTTACAGATGATGAATTACAGCAGCTTAATTATCATATGAGCAGTACTTGTAGCTCAATTGGTGTAAAACCCAAATATGTTAAGAAGAGTGGAAAGAATATTAAGTTAAATGGTATTCAGGCCACAACATATTGTAGAATCAGAAAAGCTACTTTCTATGATCCAAAAACAGGGGAAGAGGTTAGAGACGATTTTGGTAGAGCAGCAAGACAGCGTTCAGTTATGATGAAGTTGGTAGAAAAGGCAAAGAGTGCAAGCTTTAGCGAATTGCAGGAAATGGTTTCGGGTGTTATGAATGCCAACACTAACAAAAACAAAATTATTTCCACAAGTTTTACTTTTAAAGAAATTGTAAATATGATTCCAATTATATTTGATTTTAAATTATCGGGAAGTCAGGGATTTCCGTCAAACCTTGAAACGGGAACTATTAGTGGAACCAGTTATGTTATGCCAAAAGGCTTAAGTGATAACGTATCGGAGCTTCATGAGTATCTTTTCGGTGAAAAGAATTACCAGCCAACAAGCACTGTTAATACTATCGGAAATCAGATACAGACTGATACAGGTGTGTATCCGGATGGCTCAACAGGTATAGACATGAGTGGAGATGCTAAAAAGAATAAGGAAGGTGAGACAGAATCCGTAAGTTATGATTATGATGATGGCGGCAAGAGCCAGTTTTATTAAAAATGTAGGAGTTGCAAATTGCGACTCCTTTTTTCTGCATATAGTAGCCGAAAACGGCAGCCCGCAAACAATAGGCAGATTTTCGCAATTTTTTAATAAGTAGAACACAAAATCAACACAACTAGCCGTTAAACTATACCTATAATCAAATAAGGAATAGATGAGGTAATACAAAATTTTGTTCTTTATTAAAAAAAAGAGCTTGAAAGGAGAAAATGAAGATGTACGATAACGAGAATCCAAATGGATTTGGTTCAAATCCGGAGGAAAACAACGATGACAATATATCAGGTACAGAAAACAATAATTTTGAAGAGGTAAACAGCCAGCAGGTTTCACAGGATGCTGTGAATAGTTCAGAACAGAATACAGAGCAGACAGCTGAACAGGAAAGCAGTGTTTACAGACAGTCATATGTAAATGATGAGCATCATAACGCAGATGATGTAAGTGGAAATAGTACTTATTATTCGCAGGGAAGCGACAATAGTAGCAATGATAGTACACAGAATGGCAGCTATTATAACAATACTCAGAACGGCAGTTATTATAATAGCAATTCTAATAATTCACAGAATAATGGATATTATTATTCAACAAATGATTCTCAGACAAACAATGGTTACAATTATAACAGTAACAACAATAACAATGGTAATGGTAAAAAGAAGAAAAAGAAGAGAACTTTAATAGCCGTTGTTGCAGTTTGTGTAGTTTTACTTGCAGGAACAATTGGTATTTCAGCAGCTTATTTTTCAAAGAATAAAGATTCATTAACAAATGTTTTGGAAGACGGAACATTAAGCAACAATAATAACAATAGCAATAGTAACAATGACAATAGCAGTGATTCAGGCAATTACGAATCAATCGGCTCAACAAATACACAGAACGATGCTAATTCTTCATCAACATCAGGCGTTACAGTAACAGATGTTTCAAGTGTTGTAAGCAGTGCAATGCCAAGTGTTGTAGCTATTACAAGCAAGACATTAGTTGAATCAAGAAACGATTATTCACAGGATATTTGGGAATACTATTTTGGTGGTGGAAATAGCGGAAACAACAAGAGCAATTCATATGAAGAAGATGCAGCAGGTTCAGGTATTATTGTAGACCAGACAAGTACAGAACTTCTTATAGTTACAAACAATCACGTTGTTGAAGGTGCAGACAGCTTAAAGATTCAGTTTGCCGGAACAGAATCAAAGGATTCAGTTGATGGATACATTAAGGGAACTGATTCAACAAAAGACGTAGCAGTTGTTGCAGTAAAATTAAAAGACATTCCATCAGATGTATTAAAAAATATTAAGAAAGCTACATTAGGCGATTCAGATAAAGTTAACGTTGGTGAAGGTGTTATTGCAATTGGTAATGCTTTAGGATATGGACAGTCAGTAACAACAGGCATTATCAGTGCAAAAGACAGAAAGGTTCAGCTTGAAAATCAGACAATGACATTACTTCAGACAGACGCAGCAATTAACGGTGGTAACAGTGGCGGAGCATTATTAAATGCCAGTGGAGAAGTTATCGGAATTAACGTTGCAAAATATTCATCAAGCGGAAGCAGCTCAAATGCCAGCGTTGAAGGTATGGGCTTTGCAATCCCAATTTCATCTGTAAAAGATATTATTAGTGACCTTGAAACAAAAGAAACAAGAACAAAAGTATCAGAAGACGAAAGGGGTTACCTTGGAATTTCAGGGTTTGATGTAGATGAGCAGACATCACAGGCTTACTCAATTCCACAGGGAATTCAGGTACAGAGCGTAGTAAAAGGTGGCCCTGCTGAAAATGCCGGAATCGCAGCATCAGATGTAATTACAAAATTTGACGGGCAGGATGTTTCATCAATGGCATCATTACAGAGTATGCTTGAATACTACAAGAAAGGCGAACAGGTTAAAGTAACTATAGAATACAGAGACGGCAGAGAATACAAGACAAAAGATGTTACAGTTACACTTGGCGACAAGAGCGTAATTGAAACAACACAGAATGCCGCAAACTAAAAAAGTTAAAAATTTCTTTCTCATAAAGTGTTTTGTTTATAACAAAGAGGCAATCCGGTAGAGGGTTGCCTCTTTTGAAATGTTAAAAAATATGTAACATTTAAGTCAGAATATGGTCAATTTTGTATGTTTTAATTTTAGTTAATATATGTTAAACTAAGCCATGTATTAAATGGTGTTTCATATTAAATTACGGATGTTCGCAGAGTATATTGTGGATTAGTATGTAGGATTAAATGTGATATACTTTTTTTATTTGTGAATAATATCGCAGAATGGAGAGATACAATGAACAAAGATGAATTTGAAAACAAGACTTTAGATGAAAATGATTTCCGAGAGGTTGTAGCTGAAAACAATCAAGTTATAGACAATAACTCAAAGGAAAATGATAATAAAGTAATAGTAAATGATGATAACAATTCTACAGACAAAAACAATGTTGATAAAAGTGATAATGGTGATTCATCAGACAAGAGTAATGAAGATGAATACGAGAAGATTTGTTATGTTTGTAGACGACCTGAAAGTAAAGCAGGAACTATGATTGATATGCCGGGTGGAATTTGTGTGTGCGCAGATTGTCTGCAGAAGAGTTTTAATAGTTTCCAGAACTTTGGCATGAATATGAGCATAAGCAAGGATGAATTAGAAGAGTTGCTTAATACTCCGGGAATTCATATGATGACTACGGATGATTTTAGAAGAGAAATTCCAAAGAAACAGAAACTTAAAAAGAAAAAATCTTCAGAAAAGAAAGAAGCACCTGTTTTGGATATTAACAAGATTCCTGCACCTCATGTTATAAAAGGTAAGTTAGACGATTATGTTATCGGACAGGATTATGCTAAGAAGGTTATGTCTGTTGCAGTTTATAATCACTACAAGAGAGTGGCAACAAACACAATGGACGAAATTGAAATTGAAAAGTCAAATATGTTAATGATTGGACCTACAGGTTCAGGTAAAACATACCTTGTTAAGACTTTAGCTAAGTTATTAGATGTTCCTCTTGCAATAACAGATGCAACATCACTTACAGAGGCAGGGTATATTGGCGATGATATTGAAAGCGTTGTTTCAAAACTTTTGGCAGCAGCAGACAATGATGTTGAAAAAGCAGAAACAGGTATTATTTTTATTGACGAAATAGACAAGATTGCAAAGAAACAGAATACAAGTAGCAGAGATGTAAGCGGAGAGTCAGTTCAGCAGGGAATGCTTAAGCTTTTGGAAGGAAGCGAAGTTGAAGTTCCTGTTGGTGCAACAAGCAAGAATGCAATGGTGCCACTTGCAACAGTTAACACAAAAAATATTTTGTTTATTTGCGGTGGCGCTTTTCCGGATTTGGAAGACATTATTAAGGAAAGACTTAACAAGCAGGCAGCCATAGGCTTCCAAAGTGAATTAACAGACAAATACGATAATGATCCTAATGTTATGAAAAAAGTAACATCAGAAGATTTGAGAAAATTTGGTATGATTCCTGAATTTCTTGGAAGACTTCCAATTGTATTTACTTTGGATGGATTAACAGAAGACATGCTTGTAAAGATTCTTACAGATCCAAAGAATGCAATTATCAAACAGTATCAGAAATTGCTTGAACTTGATGAAGTAAAACTTGAATTTACGGAAGGTGCTCTTAGAACAATTGCCAAGAAAGCAATAGAAAAGAAAACAGGGGCCAGAGCACTAAGGGCAATCATTGAGAAATTTATGCTTGATATAATGTATGAAATTCCAAAAGATGACAACATTGGAACTGTAAAAATTACAGAAGAATACATTAATGGAACAGGCGGCCTGGTAATAGGAATGAGAGGCCAGGACCTTATAGAAGGTTAGAAGAACTTAAAAAAATAATAGAAATATAATACCCGGAGTTGTGGAAAATTAATTATCTAAATTTCTATAACTCCGGGTATTTTTGTATTGATTTATATTGTTTGCATTGTTTATGTCCCGGAATACTTGCTATCGGGGGACGCATTGCATAATTCCGTTCATATCTTCCACCGCTTCTACATAAACTTATATTAATTTTATTTCAAGGGCAATCAATGAAGTGTAATAATATTATTTTGTCAGAGGAATATGGTGATTTCATTGGCAGGTATAACGGTGACATTAGTGAAGCCTTAACGGAGCAGGTTGAATGTACTCAGGTTATAGATGATTCGTACTTTTGTGCATATTACAGGCTTGATATGCTACCTACTATAAATGTTGCTAATTTTACATACAATGTTATTCCAAAGTTGTACGGTTTAATGGATACAACTGCCGTGGCGGCAACAGGTTCCATAAGGTTGCAAAACCAGTCGGGGTTTAATCTTACAGGGAGAGATGTGATAATTGGCTTTATTGACACGGGAATTGATTATACAAACAAGTTGTTTCAAAAGTCCACAGGGCAAACAAGAATTTTGAGTATATGGGATCAGACTGATGTTAAGGGAAATCCGCCAGAGGGCTTTAGTTATGGAAGTGAGTACACAAGAGAAGAAATAAACAGGGCGCTTCAGGCAGACAATCCGTTAGAAGTGGTTCCGCACAGGGACGAAAATGGTCACGGAACTTTTATGGCAGGGATAGCCTGTGGAAGTTATGATGAGCAGGGGGATTTTATAGGGGCGGCGCCGGATAGCGAAATTGTTATGGTAAAGCTTAAGGAGGCAAAAAAATATCTTGCTAATTATTTTTATGCCATGGGAAGTCAGCCTCTTTATCAGGAAAATGACATAATGCTTGCAGCTTCTTTTTTGAAAAATGTGGCAATAAAACAAAAAAAGCCAATAGTTATAGTTGTAGGATTAGGATGTGGAAATGGTGGAAGAGCAGGAGGCTCACCTTTAGATGAAGTGCTTGACAAAATAGGAGGCAAAATAGGCAACTGCGTTGTAGTGGCAGCAGGAAATGAAGGCAATGAAAGACTTCATTATAGAGGTACAATAGGAATAGCAACCGAAAACACCACTCACAACGTAGAATTTCGTGTAGGCGATAATGTGCCGGGCTTTGTTTTAGAACTGTGGGGTAACGCTCCGGATATATTTTCAGTAGGCTTTGTGTCGCCTTTCGGGGAAAGCGTGCCAAGAATCCCGGTGCGGCAGGGTAGCGTAGAAAACATTAATTTTGTGTTTGAGCAATCTTCAATTGAATTAACATATGAACTTGTGGAGTCGGGGACAGGAGGACAGTTGATTTTTATGAGATTTAAACAGCCAAGCTCCGGTATATGGACTATTAAAGTTTACGGAAATAATATTCTAGATGGAAACTTTAATATATGGGGCGGACTTAGACAATATACACCGGAAGGAAACTATTTTCTAACACCTAATCCGGATATGACATTAACAGTGCCGGCCGCGACAGAGAATGTTATAACTTTTGGAGGATATGACAATGTAACCAATGCCTTCTATCCCAAGTCGGGGAGAGGCTTCACAAGGGAAAATAGAATCAAACCGGATATGACAGCTCCGGCAGTAAATGTTTACGGCCCGGGAATTTCAGGAGGGTATACAAGAAGGACTGGAACGTCAGTGGCGTGCGCATTAGGTGCGGGAGCCTGTGCACAGATACTTCAATGGGGAATTGTGGAGGACAATGAGCCATATATGAAAAACAATTACATTAAAAACTACCTTATAAGAGGGGCAGAACGAAACAGAGACATTAGGTATCCAAGTGAACAATGGGGATATGGAACAATTAACGTATTTGACAGTTTTTTGATTTTGACAAGAACATAAATGTGTAAAAAAACAAAAAATCACTGTTTATAATTGAGATAGCAGTTTGTTTAGTATATAGGGGCTTCGTAACACAATATTAAACTTTGGTGTTAAGGAGCCCTTTACTTAGGATAGAGGTAAAAAAGAGGTAAAAAATATGGAAAATGTTTTGCAATTTGCAAAACAAAACGAAGCGTTTTTATGGCGTTTTCTTATTGTAATAGTTTTTGCCATAGTATTGCTTAATTTATATTTAAGGCAGAGATTGAAGATTAATAAAGAATTAAAAAAGCTGGAAGGAGAAAGAGAATTTTACAATTCGATTTTTCTGGAGGAAGATAGCTTCTATATACATATTGATGAACAGTATTATATTTCTCAGATAGAAAAAATTATCGAAATATCAGGAGTTACAGGTGAATACGTTAAACCAATGGAATTGTATGCAATATTAAGTGTGAAATATACTGAAATAGAACAGGACGAATATGAACGTATTATACTGTTATTTGAAAAATTCAGATTTATGGGGTATACAAAAAACAAATTAGTGATATGATAAAGTCCGTAAGACAAATATAGGGAGGTACTCATGAAAAATTTATTTAAAAGAATTATTACAACGATTTTAGTTCTAACAATGGTTATGGGATTTAACGTTCCGTTTTCAGCAACAACAGTAATGGCAGCATCAATTACATACAATGTTAGTTCTACCATAAAAGGTGTACTTACAGATGATGGTGTGCTTACAATAAGTGGAACAGGGGCTATGCCTGATTATACAAAGATAGCCAACATTCCATGGTACAAGGACAGAGACAGAATAAGTGAGGTAAGAGTTAACAGCGGAATTACTTCTATTGGAGAAGCAAACTTTAACTCATGCTATAATATGACAAAAGTAACAGTTGCATCTACTGTAACAAGTATTGGTGATGGCGCTTTTGCAGACACTAAATTACAGTCTTATACAGGAATGGAAAGAGTAAAAAAATTTGGAGATTATGTATTTCAGGGAACAGATTTAGATGATTTTGAATTTCCGGGAGCAACAACAGAAATAGGAAATTACATTTTTTATAACAGTTCAGTAAAAAGAATAGTTATTCCAAAAAGTGTAACAACTATTAAAGATGGCATAGGATATAAGGCTGAAAATCTTGAAAAAATAGAAGTAAGTAGCAACAATAAGAATTATGTTGCTGAAAATTATGTTCTATATAATAAGAATAAGACCATATTAGAAAGCTATCCTGCAGCTAAAACAGGAACAGAATTTACTATTCCATCTACAGTAAAGACAGTAACGGCATATGGTTTTAGCTATGGAAAGAATTTAAAAAAGATAACAATAACAAGTGGTGTAACAACTTTAGGCGATGGAGCTTTTTATGGAATGAAAGCATTAGATGAAATTGCAATACCTAAAAATGTAACTTCTATAGGTTCATTTCTATTACAGAATTGTACAGCCCTTAAAACTTTGAAGTTTTATGCAAAAGTAAAAACAGTGCCATATCTTTTATGTAGTGGATGTTCTAATTTGACAAAGGTGGTTATGGATAATTCTGCCATTGAAACATTAGAACCTAGAGTTTTTATGGATTGTGTTAAGCTTTCAAGTGTTACATTACCTACAGCACTAAAAACAATACAGGTTTATGCATTTAAGAACTGCAAAGCATTGTCAACAATAAGCTATCCAAAATCAATTACATTAATTGAAAGTGGAGCTTTTGAAGGCTCATCAATAACTAAATATCCAACATGGCTTTCAAAGGGAAACAATGGAGATTATGGTATTTTTACAAAAATAAAATATAAAGGTACAGACAAGTACAGTGAAGCCTATAAGGTTTTGAAAATAGTTAACAAAGAAAGAAAAAGCAAAGGCTTATCAGAGTTGAAAATGGATAAAGACCTTCTTGACGTGGCAATGCAGCGAGCAGCAGAAGTGGCACTGTATTTTTCACATACAAGACCGGATGGATCGTCATGCTTTAGCGCAACAGACAAAATGGAAGCGGAAAATATTGCAGGTGGTCAGTCAAGTGCAGATGCAGTAATGACATCATGGATGAACAGTGCAGGGCATAGAGCAAATATTCTTACAAGCTATTTTAAAACAATAGGAATTGGTTGCTTTACTCAGGGTGGAACAGTGTTCTGGGTACAGTGTTTTGGAACAGACACACCGGCAACAATAAGTCGGCCAGCAGATAAGAACGTAGTGGTTACAGTAACAGTAGACGGAGACTTCTTAAGCAAGACAAAACTTAGATTAGACAGTAGTAGCTATAACCTTAAAATAGGAAACAAAAAAACAGTTAAACTTTATGTACAAAACCCTGAATGGTCATCACAAAATGTATTGTTAGACAACAGTAACTTTACTTTTAAGTCTTACAATACAAAGAAAGCCACAATAAGTGCAACGGGAAAAATAAATGCCAAAACAGTTGGTAAATATAAAATAAAAGCAACACTTAAAAACGCAACAGGAACATCTGTTACAAAAAGTGGAAAGATAACTTTCCCACAGCCTAAAATTAAAGTAACAGTAAAGAAGAAAAAAGCTATTGTTACATGGAAAAAATTAAAGGCTGCAAAGGGTTACTATGTATATAGAAGGGAAGCAAAAGGCAAAAAGTATACAAAGTGGAAAAAAGTTAAGAATATAAAGAAGAATACAACTGTTAAGTACAAAGACAGCAAGCTTAAAAAAGGTAAGACATATCAGTACAAGGTTGTAGCTTATAATAGAAAGAACAAAGGAACATCAGCAATTAAGAAGATAGTTATTAAGTAGCATCAGAATGATTATACGGATTGCTATGTGCTTAGCACTTTTGACACTGTAATCATACAAAAATCAACGCATATTAAGGCTTATGCGTTGATTTTTGTTTTAATATGTATTAAAATAATTCGGATAGTAGGTGTTAACAACATAGATGTTGACAAGAACTACACTAAAAAATAAATAATAGGAGAAAGAACATGAAATTATCAAAACTTGTTGGGGACAGATTTAAGGAAAAACCGGCTAACTGTCTTATTGACAGCCATGCATTAATGGTAAGAGGAGGATATATCAAGAACGTAGCTAATGGTATTTACTCACAGTTCCCGCCGATGAAACGTATTTCTCAAAAAATAGAAAATATAATCCGTGACGAAATGGATAAACTTGATGGACAGGAAGTTTTATTCCCTGTAGCATTACCTGGAAGTCTTTGGGAAGAATCAGGCAGATATGAAAGCGTTGGTTCAGAACTTTTAAGATTTACAG
>OLVW01001097.1_pt1 | contig 24645 bp, 22 predicted proteins | sample 1673301 | NCBI WGS metagenome assembly OLVW01 (sample SAMEA3178941, study PRJEB25190) | human gut metagenome
TATAAGCGTGGGTTCATCATATTTGGTGTGGTATCTTTAACTATGGGAAACTCCGTTTTCCCACTTGCTCACGGCTTGCGCGCTCACGTGGAGGGCTTTTGCAAGCTGCTCCTGCGTCATGCTTTTGGAGAGGCGCAGCGTTTTGATCTTGCTGCCGATGTCGATGTTCATAAAGGCAAAACTCCGTTTCTATAAAGTGCGGACGTCCTTGATGAGTTCAGTATAGCCGATTGCAGGAAAACGCGCAATGGAGGGGGAGTTTCGCGCGCTCAAACGGCGGTTGAGCGCAAAAAGGACGGAAGATGCTTTTCTCCCGTCCTTTTTATGCAGTTCCAGTCGAATCAGTCGCCGACGCCGGGGTTCAGAACCTTGCCGACGTTCCACAGGTGCGCGACCTGCTGCGCGGCGGCCAGACGTTCCTCGGGGGACTCGTAGCTTGCGTGCGCGGTCTGCGCGCCGCAGTCGACACAGGTGACATAAACGCACCAGCCCTGCTCATCCTCCACCGTACCGGTGCCGCGGCAGTAGGGGCAGTCCTGCAATTCGATCTCATAAATCGGGTCCATGGTATCATCCTTTCCTACCGCGCAAAATTGACAGTTTGCGCGGAAATCATCTAACGACCGTAGTATAGCAGGGAAGCGGGCGCTTTACAAGCAAGAAAATAGCAAAAATGGGGCGCTCGCAAGCGCCCCGCTTTTTACACGTTTGACGACGGAACAGGAAGCTGGTACTTTTCCACGTAGGATTCGTACGTCTGCTGGAAGCTGCCGTCGGCAGTCTTGGCCTGGCGCAGCGTTTCGTGCAGGTTGAGGTTATGCGCACGGGCGTCGATGACGCAGCCGGCGATGTTGGAGCAGTGGTCGGATGTGCGCTCAAGGTCGGTCAGAAGATCGGAGAGGACAAAGCCAGCCTCAATGCTGCAATGGCCCTGCTGCATGCGCAGGATGTGGCGCGTGCGCATCTGCTCTTTGAGCGTGTCGATGACCTGCTCGAGCGGCTCGACCTGTTGGGCGAGCGCGACGTCCTGCGAGGAGAAGGACTTGAGCGAGAGCGAAAGGATCTCGCGGATGGCGGAGGTGAGAATGGCGAGCTCGTTGAGGGCGCTGCCGGAGAACGTGAGGCCCTTTTGCTCCATCTCCTCAGCGGAGGAGAGAATGTTGACCGCGTGGTCAGAAATGCGCTCAAAGTCGCCGATGGTCTTGAGTAACTCGGTCGCCTCCTCGCTCTCGTCGCGGCCCATTTTCTGCGTGCTGAGCTTGACGAGGTAGGTGCCGAGGATATCTTCATAGTGGTCGCAAAGCTCCTCATCGTCGCGGATGCTCTGGGCGAGCTCGGGCGTGTTGTGGTCAAGGGCGGTGAGAGCGTTGTTCAGCGCGCGCACGGCGCAGTCCGCCATTTCGCGGGCGACGGCGCGGCTCTGGCGAAGGGCGAGGGACGGGGTGGGGAGAAGACGCTCGTCGAGCTCGGTCGTCTTTTCGCCCTGCGTCTGGGGATCGTCGGGGACGATGCGGCGGGCGAGCTTTTCAAGAAGGCCGCCCGCGGGCAGGAGCATGGCGGTGCAGAGGACGTTGAAGACCGAGTGTGTGACGGCGATGCCCGCCATGGTGGCGGATTCATCCAGCAGCGCGGGCGCAAAAGCCACGCGCACAATGCAGAAGACCGTCAGCAGCACGACAACGCCGATGACATTGAAGAGAAGGTGAACGACCGCGGCGCGGCGGGCGTTTTTGTTCGTGCCGATGGACGACAGCATGGCCGTGACGGTCGTGCCGATGTTCTGGCCCATGATGATGGGAATGGCCGCGGCATAGCTCACCGAGCCCGTGACGGCGAGCGCCTGCAAAATACCGACGGACGCGGAACTCGACTGGATGATGGCCGTGAGCAGCGCGCCGGCGAGCACGCCGAGGAGGGGATTCTGAAAGGCAACAAAGAGATTCGTGAACGCGGGGACGTCCTTGAGGCCCGCGACCGCGCCGCTCATCGTCTCCATGCCGAACATGAGCGTGGCAAAGCCGAGCAGGATCATGCCGGTGTCCTTTTTCTTGTTGTCCTTGCAGAACATGTAGTAGATGATGCCGATGAGCGCAAGGACGGGAGTGAAGGATGAGGGCTTTAAGAGCTTGATCCAGAAGTTGCCGGAGTCGATGCCGCCAAGGCTCAAAAGCCAGGCCGTGACGGTCGTGCCGACGTTGGCGCCCATGATGACGTTGATGGCCTGACGCAGCGTCATCAGGCCCGAGTTGACAAAGCCGACCACCATGACCGTGGTGGCGGACGAGCTCTGGATGATGGCCGTGATGCCAAGGCCCGTTAAAAATCCGGCGAATACGCTGCCGGTCATCTTGTCGAGAAGAGAGCGGAGCTTGCCGCCCGCGCGGCGCTCGAGTGCCTGGCCCATCAGGTTCATGCCGAAGAGGAACAGGCACAGCCCGCCGATCATCGTGAGCACATTGAAAATATCCATATTTTCTATCTTTCCTTTTTTCTTTTTTGAGACTCTATCTATAACCAAAATACAGTTTACGCGAGAAATGTCAAAACTGCCAGAGGAGAATTGTAAAATCTATGTAAAATACACAACAGCGACGGAATACGGCGTGATTTGTGTCATGTTGCACAGTTTTTTTCCGCATGAACTGGAAAAAAGTGCAGACACTAAGCGCAGCATTCGCCGCGGCGTCTGCCTCCGCGGCAAAAAGCAACTTGAAATGTCGGAGGAATCGTATGAAAAAAGACTTTATCGACACCAATGAATTCACAAAGCAGGAACTGCTCGACATCATCGACTTGTCGCTCGCCATCAAAAAGGCCATTAAGGCGGGCTACTATCCGCCCCTGATGCGCAACATGACGCTCGGCATGATCTTCCAGCAGTCCTCTACGCGCACGCGCGTCTCGTTTGAGACCGCGATGAGTCAGATGGGCGGGCACGCGCAGTATTTAGGCCCCGGTATGATCCAGCTCGGCGGGCATGAGACCATCGGCGACACGGGCAAGGTACTCTCAAAGCTTGTCGATGTCGTGATGGCGCGCGTCATCGAGCACAAGACGATCGAAGAGCTCGCAAAAAGCTGCACCATCCCCGTCATCAACGGCATGTCGGACTACAACCACCCCACGCAGGAGATCGGCGACCTCTGCACGATCGTGGAGAACCTTCCGCAGGGGAAAAAGTTAGAGGACTGCAAGGTCGTGTTCGTGGGCGACGCGACGCAGGTGTGCGCGTCGCTCGGCTTTATCACGACGAAGCTCGGCATGCACTTTGTCCAGTACGGCCCCCAGGGCCACCAGCTGAATGAGCAGCACAAGGAGATCATGAAGAGGAACTGCGCGCTCTCCGGCGGCAGCTACCTTGTCACCGATGACCGCGAGAGCGTACGCGGCGCGGACTTCATCTATACCGATGTGTGGTACGGCCTCTACGAAAACGAGATGCCGAAGGAAGAGCGCGTGCGCGTCTTCCACGACTATCAGGTCAACCGCGAGCTGATGCAGCTGGGGAACCTTGGCTGCAAATTCATGCACTGCCTGCCCGCGACGCGCGGCGAGGACGTGACCGACGAGGTCGCCGACAGCGACGCCTCCCTCTGCTGGGAGGAGGCGGGCAACCGCCTGACGGCCATGCGCGGCCTTCTTGTCTACTTTACACGCTGCCGCAAGGAGCCGAGCGGTCTTCAGATCGCGGCGGCGAAAGAGGAGCTTGACAAAGTGCTCTGCGACAAGCTCGGCTGCGTCGAGGCCTACTGCGGCGTTTCGAAAGCGGAAAAGAGCTGAGATAAGTCATGGAGAAAAATCAATTCCGGCTCGCAGACGTCATTTTGTCGGTCATCTGCGTGGTGTTTGTCGCCGAGGCGGCGGCGCCGGTCGCGTCGATCGGCAACAGCCAGTATTTCTGGTGGATCTTTATGATATTGGCGTTTCTGCTGCCCTACGGCCTCATCGCCGCCGAGCTCGGCACAGCCTACGCGGGCGACGGCGGGCTCTATGACTGGATCCACGCGGCGTATCCGAACGGCAAGTGGGCGGCGCGTGCCTCGTGGTACTACTGGATCAATTTTCCACTGTGGATGGCATCGCTTGCGGTGATGTGTCCCGAGCTCATCACGTTCATCACGGGGCGGAGCCTCGGGACGTTCGGCTCGCTCGTGGTCGAGCTGCTGTTCATCTGGATCGTCACGCTCATCGCGTGCTATCCCGTGTGCGACAGCATCATTATCCTGAACGTGAGCGCTGTCATCAAGATCGTGCTGGCGCTGCTGGTCGGCGGGCTCGGCGTGTGGTATATCAGCCGTTACGGCTTTGTCAACGACATGTCGGCGCGGACATTTCTGCCGTCGTTCGACTTAAACAGCCTCTCGTATATCTCCGTCATCATCTTCAACTTCCTCGGCTTTGAGGTCGTGTGCACGTACGCAAACAACATGAGCGACCCGAAAAAGCAGATCCCGCAGTCCATCGTGACCGGCGGCATCGTCATCGCGGCCATCTACCTCTTCTCGGCGTTCGGCATCGGCGCGGCAGTGGATGTGCGTGAGATCAGCGTGGATTCGGGGCTTATCGACGCGGTGTCGCTCATTCTGGGCGGCAGCGGCGGCGTGCTCGTGGGCGTGGTGGCGCTTTTGTTCCTCGTGACGCTGTTCGGCAATATGATCTCGTGGTCGATGGGCGTCAATTCGACGGCGGCGCTGGCGGCGGACCACAACGACATGCCGCGGGTGTTCGCCAAGCGCTGGGCAAAGAACGACATGCCCGTCGGCGCGGCGGTCACGTCGGGCGTCGTCGCCTCGTGCGTGTGTGTTTTGGGCGTGCTCATCGAGATGGCGTCGCCGGACTCGTCACTCTTCTGGAGCTTTTTCGCGCTGAATCTCGTGATGCTGCTTTTGAGCTATCTTCCCGTGTTTCCGGCGTTTTTGAAGCTGCGGCGCGAGGATGCGAAGACGCCGCGCCCGTTCCGCGTGCCGGGGTCTGACACGGCGCTCAAATGGATCGCCTACGTGCCGATGGTGCTCATCGTCATTTCGATCATTTTCACTGCGGTCCCGCTCTCGTTTGACGCAGAGACGCTTGCGAACTTTCTGCCCATTACGATCGGGTCGATCCTCAGCGTGGCGATCGGCGAGGTGCTGATCGCGCTGCGCGGAAAAAACGCGCGCAGCTAAGTGTGGTTTCATCATAAGGAGACAAGGTTATGGCAAAACGAATCATCGGCACAACGCCGAAGCAGGACGGGTATCGCATGCCCGCCGAATTTGAGCCCCAGCAGGGCGTGTGGATGCTCTGGCCCGAGCGAAACGACAACTGGCGCGACGGCGGCAAGCCCGCGCAGAAGGCCTTTGCGGATGTTGCCAAGGCCATCGCAAAATTTGAAAAGGTCACGGTCGGCGCATCCGTGCGCCAGTATCAGAACGCGCGCGCCAAGCTCCCCGAAAATATCCGCGTCGTGGAGCTCGAGAGCGACGACGCGTGGGTGCGCGACTGCGGGCCGACGTTCCTTGTGAACGACAAGGGCGGTCTTCGCGCGGTGGACTGGGAGTTCAACGCCTGGGGCGGGCTCGTCGACGGGCTGTATTTCCCCTGGGACAAGGACGACCAGATCGCGCGCAAGATCTGCGAGATCGCGGACGTGGACAGCTACCGCACAGAGGGCTTCGTGCTCGAGGGCGGCTCCATCCACGTCGACGGAGAGGGCACAGTGCTGACGACTGAAATGTGCCTGCTCTCCGAGGGCCGCAACCCCGATAAGAGCAAAGAAGAGATCGAGCAGATGATCTGCGACTACCTCGGCTGCGAGAAGGTGCTGTGGATCAAGGACGGCATCGACCCTGACGAGACGAACGGGCACATCGACGACGTGGCGTGTTTCATCGCGCCCGGCGAGGTCGCGTGTATCTGGACGGAGGACAAGGATCATCCGTTCTACGAGCAGGCGCAGGCGGCGTACAGATTCCTGAGCGAGGCGACGGACGCCAAGGGCCGCAAATTAAAGGTCCACAAGCTCTGCCTGACAAAAAAGCCGTGCTTACTCGAGGGCGCGGATACCATCGACGCCGTGGAGGGCACTATCCCCCGCGAGGACGGCGAGGTCAGCATCGCGTCGTATATGAACTTCCTGGTCGTCAATGGCGCGGTCATCTTGCCGCAGTACGGCGACGAAAACGACGCAGTCGCCATCGAACAGGTGCAGAAAATGTTCCCCGACCGCGAGGTCGTGGGCGTGCAGACGAAGGAGGTCGCCTTCGGCGGCGGCAATATCCACTGCATCACCCAGCAGCAGCCTGCGGTGAAGAAGTAGAAAGAGCGCCGTCCGTGCAATAAATGTACGGGCGGCGTTTTTATGGTGCTTATGCAGTTTGCTCGCGGGCGATGCGGATGAATTCCGAGAGCACGCTCCACGGATACGAGCGGCTCAAGTACCCAAAGCAGATGGGATAGGAAGCCTCGGGGCAGAGCGGGAGAATATGCAGGTGCGCAAGCTGCGCGGGCGAGAGCGCCGTGTGCAGCAGATTTTCCGGGCAGAAGCATGCGCCGACGCCCTGCTCGCAGAGCGCGAGCAGCGTTTCGACGTTTTCCGACGTCGCTTTGCTGACGGGCGAGACGCCCGAGGAGCGCAAAAGTCCGCGCCCGATGCGCCCGCCGATGTCCTCCGCGGAGCCGAGGACAAAGGGGCAGCCGCGCAGGGAGCTCAAATTTCCCGCGGCGATCTCGCCGCGGTGCGTGTCAAGGTCGATGCCGCACTGCGCGAGCAGCCCATCGGACAGGCACAGCACGATGTGCTCCAGATAGTAATCCTCAAGCACCACGCCGGGGAGCGGGTGTGGAAAGCCGGCGATGGCGAGGTCAATGCCGCCGCTGAGCAGCGCCTTCTGGATCGCGTCGTTCGAGCCCTCAAGCAGCGTGATCTCGACATTCGGGTATCTGCGCTGAAAGACGGGGATCAGGTGCGGCATGATGGCGCGGCCGCGCGTATAGGCGATGCCGACGCGCAGCTCGCCTTTCTGATTTTCGGAGATGTCGCAGAATTCGCGCTCCATGGCCTGGCGCGTCTGGCCGATGGATTCGGCATAGCGCAGAAACGTCCGGCCTGCGTAGGTGAGCTCAAGCGGCGTGCGGCGCACAAGAAGCGTGCAGCCAAGCTCCTTTTCAAGTCCCGCAATGTGGGACGAGAGCGACTGCTGCGTGATGTGCAGCGCTTCAGCGGCGCGGGTGAAGTTTTTCTCCCGCGCGAGCACGAGAAAATAGTCAAGAGAATGGAAATTCATGGGAACGCTCCTTTTACAGTTGTTTCTTGTAGAATATATCAATTTTAACAGTTTTACAAGCGCGAAGGCGGCAATTATACTGTGGGCAGTGGGTGCGGACGGCAGGAAAAAGATTCCCTTTTTCCGCCGTGCGTGCTAAGATAGCGATACTGTGTTAAAAAGGATAGGGAGGATTGGGATGGCTGCGATCGTTTTATTCTGCCTTGCGCTGCTCGTGTGCATCGTGCTGGGGACGAACATCCTCTACGCGCTCCTGGCGGGACTTGTGATCTTCGCGCTGTACGGCAAAAAGCAGGGCTTTTCGTGGAAAGAACTCGGGAAGATGATCTGCTCGGGCGTGAAGACGTCGGCAAGCGTGCTGCTCGTCTTTCCGCTCATCGGCATTCTGACGGCGTTCTGGCGCGCGTGCGGCACGCTGCCGTTCATCATCTGCTGCGCCGTTGACCTCATCCGGCCGGAGATCTTGCTGCTGATGACGTTTCTCCTAAACTGCGGCGTCTCAATGCTGACAGGCACGGCGTTCGGCACGGCGGCGACGATGGGCACCATCTGCGTGAGCGTCGGCATTTCGATGGGCATGGACCCCGTGCTGCTCGGCGGCGCGATGCTTTCGGGCGTATACTTCGGCGACCGCTGCTCGCCGGTCTCGACGAGCGCGCTGCTCGTGAGCGAGCTGACGGAGACGAACATTTACGACAACATCAAGCACATGCTCAAGACGGCGCTCGTGCCGTTTCTTCTGAGCTGCGGCGTCTATGCGGCACTCGGCATGGTGAAAAGCGGCAGCGGCGCGGCGGGCGAGCTGTGGTCGCTCTACGGGCGCGAGATGACGCTTCACTGGGTCATGTGCCTGCCGGCGGTGCTCATTTTGATCCTGTCGGTCCTACGCGTGAACGTGAAAAAGGCGATGTCGGTCAGCATTCTGGCGGCGGTCGTGCTGTGCATTTTCCTGCGGCGTCTGGACGCGGTGACGATCCTCAAGACCGCAATCTTAGGCTACACGGCGTCGGACGCCGAGGTCGGCGCGATGCTCAACGGCGGCGGCATCATTTCAATGGTGCGCGTGGCGCTGATCGTGATGATCTCGTCGGCGTATTCCGGCATTTTCCGCAGGACGGGGCTGCTCGACGGGCTGTGCGGGCGTGTGACGGCGCTGCGCGACAAAACGTCGCCCTATGCCTCGATGCTGCTGACGGCGGTTCTGGCGAGCCTTCTCGCCTGCAACCAGACGCTGACGATCATCCTGACACACCAGCTCTGCGCGCCGTCGCAGAAGGATAAAGAAGAATTTGCCATCAACCTTGAAAACAGCGCCGTCGTCGTCGCGCCGCTGATCCCGTGGTCGATCGCGGGGGCGACGCCGCTCTCGACCGTCGGCGCGCCGATGACAGGCATGGCGTTTGCGTGCTTTTTATACATCCTGCCGCTGTGCGAGCTCGTGCGGCGGACAGCGCAGCAGCGCGCGGCGAAAAAAGCCGCCGCGCAGAAATGAGAAAGGAAGTTTGCATGAACGGAGAGACTTTACTGGCGGAAGCCATCGAAATGAAAGACGAGATCGTCGAGAACCGGAGAGCGATCCACCGCGCGCCGGAGGTCGGCGCGCACCTGCCGCAGACGGTTCAATTTGTCGAAGAAAAGCTGCGATTGCTCGGCTATGAGCCGCGCGAGCTGGGCGGCGGCGTGGTCGCGGAGCTCACGGGCGAAGACGTGGGGCGCTGTATCCTGCTGCGCGCCGACATGGACGCGCTCAAGGTGCGGGAGAAGACCGACCTGCCGTTCCGTTCGGAAAACGGCAGCATGCACGCCTGCGGACACGATATGCATGCCGCGATGCTGCTGGGCGCTGCAAGGCTGCTCAAGGCGCATCAAAGCGAACTCAAGGGCACGGTGAAGCTCGTCTTCCAGCCCGACGAGGAAGGCTTCACGGGCGCGAAAGCGATGCTTAAGGCCGGTGTGCTGGAGGCACCGGAGCCGCAGGCGGCGATGGCGCTGCACGTGAACTCCGGGACGCCGTCGGGCCTGGTGCTCTGCGGCATGGGAACGTTTATGGCGGGTTGCACGCTGTTTCGCATCACGGTCAAGGGTGTTGGCTGTCACGGGGCAATGCCGGAGACGGGCGTCGACCCAATCAACATTGCCGCGCACATCTACCTTGCGCTTCAGGAGATCACGGCGCGCGAGCTGCCCGCGAAGACGCCCGCCATCGTGACAATGGGCAAATTCAGCGCGGGGCACGCGCCGAATATCATCCCGCAGGAGGCCGTGATCGAGGGCACGATCCGCACGTTCGACCGCGACGTGACCGCGCTGATCCTGCGCCGCATCGGCGAGATCGCGGACGCGACGGCCAGGGCCTTCCGCGGCAGTGCGAGCGTCGAAGAGCTCGCGAGTGCGCCGCCGCTCAAAAACGACGAGGCGCTGACCGAGCAGATGGCACGCTGCGCCGAAATGCTGTTCGGCGAGAAGAGCGTCTACCGCCTGCGTGAGGGCGGGATGGGCTCGGAGGACTTTGCGTCCTACACCTACGAGCTGCCGTGCGCGTATCTGTTGCTCGGCGCGGGTACGGCGCAGGAGGACGCGCGCTACGGAAAGCCCATGCACAACGAGAGCGTCGTCTTCAACGAGAACATTTTACCGCGCGGGAGCGCACTGCTCGCCTATGGCGCGATGCAGTGGCTCGAAGACCGGCAATAAAAAAATCCGCTTACGAATTTCGTAAGCGGATTTTTTATAATCGATTGTCGATGACTTAGCCGACGAGCGCCTCGGTATCCATGGCGATCATGAGCTCCTCGTTCGTGGGGATGAGGAGGACGGTGACCTTGGAGTCGGGCGCGGAGATGACGCGTTCTTCGCCGCGGACCTTGTTGGCGTCCTCGTCCATCTTGACGCCCATGAACTCGAGGCCGGAGGCGATGGCCATGCGCTGGGAAGCGCTGTTCTCGCCGACACCTGCAGTGAAGATGATGGCGTCCACGCCGCCCATCGCGGCGGCATACGCACCGATGAGCTTCTTCACGCCGTAGTTGAACATATCGACGGCAAGGCCGGCGCGCTCATTGCCCTGCTCGAAGGCCTCTTCGAGATCGCGGAAGTCGGAGCTGACGCCGCTGACGCCCATGACGCCGGACTTCTTGTTGAGGACATTGACCATCTCCTTGATGTCCATGCCGTACTTGTTCATCAGGTACTCGAGGATACCGGCGTCAATGTCGCCGGAGCGGGTACCCATGGGAAGACCGGCGAGCGGGGTGAAGCCCATGGAGGTGTCGACGCTCTTGCCGCCGTCGATCGCGGTGACGGAGGAGCCGTTGCCGAGGTGGCAGGAGATCAGCTTGAGCTGCTCGATGGGCTTGCCGAGCATATCGGCCGCGCGCTGGGAAACATACTTGTGAGAGGTGCCGTGGAAGCCGTAGCGGCGGACCTTGTCCTTCTCATAGTACTCATAGGGAAGAGCATAGGTGTAAGCCACGGGAGGCATGGTCTGGTGGAAGGCAGTGTCGAACACGGCAACCATGGGCACGCCGGGCATGAGCTCCTGGCAGGCCTTGATGCCGATGATGTTGGCGGGGTTGTGGAGCGGGGCGAGGGGAGTGCACTCCTCGATTGCCTGCATGACCTCGTCGGTGATGACGACGGACTTGGCAAACTTTTCGCCGCCGTGGACGACGCGGTGGCCGACAGCGTCGATCTCCTTCATGGAGCCGATGACGCCGTTCTTCTCGTCGACGAGCGCGTTCAGCACGGCCTGGATGGCCTCGTTGTGGGTGGGCATGGAGACGGAAGCGGCCTTGATGGCTTCCTTGCCGGGAAGCTGGGGCTTATAGGTGAACAGACCGTCGATGCCGATGCGCTCGCACAGACCCTTCGCCAGCAGCTCGCCCGTGGTGGGGTTGAGCAGCTGATACTTCAGGGAAGAAGAACCTGCGTTGATGACCAGAACATTCATAAGTATACTCCTTTTTCCGAGGGCGCTTGCATTGCGCCCGAATTTCCGATAAAATAAGAATCAAATTGATCGGATGTACAATTCAATACAGAATATATTATAACAACTTTTTTCGCAAAGACAAGTAAATTTAACAAAACGTAACTCTTTTGTAACCGCTTTGAGAGGACTTCCATGAGGGTATTTGGTATAATATGCGAATATAATCCCTTCCACCGCGGCCACAAGTGGCAAATTGATGAATTGCGCCGTCTGGCAGGCGGGGAAGAGTGCGCGGTCGTGTGCGCGATGAGCGGCGATTTTGTCCAGCGGGGCGATTTTGCCATTGAACGCGCGCATGCGCGCGCCGAGGCTGCCGTGCGCGGCGGGGCAGATTTAGTCCTTGAGCTGCCGCTGCCGTGGGCCATTTCATCGGCGGAGGGCTTTGCCCGCGGCGGCGTGAGCATTTTGGCGGCGACGGGCGTGGTCGACACGCTGGCCTTTGGCAGCGAATGCGGTAACGCGGCGAAATTGCAGCGCGCGGCAAAGGCACTGCTGCGGGCGGATTTTCCCGACGCGCTGCGAGAGGAGCTTGCCAAGGGCCTGTCCTTTGCCGCGGCGAGGGAGAGCGCTGCGAGGGCGCTCATCGGCGAGGATGCCGCGGTGCTCCGGGAGCCGAACGATATCCTCGGCGTAGAATACTGCAAGGCGCTGCTGCAAAGCGGCAGTACCATCGCGCCGCTGGCAATATTGCGAAAGGTCGTCGGGCACAACGGGGGTGCGGCGAAGGGCTTCGCCTCGGCGAGCCACATCCGCGAGCTGCTCACGAACGGAGAGGACGCCTCCGCGTATCTGACGGCGGAGAGCGCCGCCATCTATGCGCGCGAATGCGCAGCGGGCCGCGCGCCGGTGACGATGCAGAATGCGGAGCGAGCGGTGCTTTCCCGGCTGCGCGCGATGTGCGAGGAGGACTTCGCCCGCTATGACAGCGGGAATGAAGGCCTTTATCGCCGGTTTTATGACGCAGCGCGGACGGCAGCGTCCGTCGACGAGCTGCTCTCCGCGGTGAAGACGAAGCGCTATGCCTATGCGCGGCTGCGGCGGATGCTGCTTGCGGCGTATCTGGACGTGACGGCGGCGGATGTGCCGCCGGAGGTCCCCTATCTGCGCGTGCTGGCGTGCAATGAGCGGGGACGAAAGCTGCTCAAAACGATCAAAAAAACGGGAAGCGCACCGGTGCTGACCAAGAGCGCCGATGTGCGCGCGTTGAGCGAGGAGGCGCAGAAGCTCTTCGCTCTGACGGCGCGCGCGGCGGATCAATACGTGCTCGCCTATCCCAAGCTGCGCGCGGCCAGAGGCAGCAGCGCGTGGACGGAGGGGCCTGTGATCGTTTGAGCAAGGAACCGAGACCTCGAAAGGAGAACAGAATGAAAAAATGGATGACGCTGCTGCTTTGCTGCGTGCTGGCGCTGAATTTGACCGCCTGCGGCGCAGGAGCGTCCGGCGGGCCGGAGGACAACGCGCCGCCGCAGGCGAGCGCGCTGCACTTTGAAGTCGCGACGCAAGTTTACGAAAACGAGTACAAGGCCGACGACGGCACGGTGCTTCTGGCGGAGCGCTACGAACTGCCGGTGCTCGAGCTGCGCACGGAGGACGGCGAGCTCTACACGCTGGCGGAGAACGTGACGGCGAACGGCGGCACGGGCAACCCCGCGCAGTTCACGGCGCAGAACGCCTTCAACACGGAGATGAACAACGTGCTCGCGGGTCTTGAGTCCGAGGCGGCGCAGATGGCCGCGGAGGCCAAGGAGCTCTATGCGGAAAACGGCACATCGGTCTTTTTGAACGGAAGCTACTGGACGAACGAGCTGAGCCTGACGCAGACCTACATGACCGAGGGGAAGCTCCTGAGCATCGCGGCGGAGAACTACACCTACTACGGCGGCGTGCATCCGAATTCCGCCACCCGCGCGTGGAGCTTTGATCTGACGACGGGCGAATTCCTGACGCTGGACGCGCTGGCCTCGGAGGAGGGCGATTTGCAGGGAAACTCGCTGCAGGAGAGCATTTATTGGAATATCTACGAGCAGATCGCGCAAAAGGGCCTCAGCGAAGGATATTTTGACGATTATGACTCTTATTTGCAGGATTTCCCCACGCTCGCGACGCTGAACTTTACGGAAAACGGCCTGACGGTCACGTTCGACCAGTACGTCATCGCGCCGTATGCGGCGGGGCCGCAGGTGTTCTCGGTGCCGTACAGCGAATTCTACAACGCGCTGAGCGAGCACGCGAAGACGATTTTAGACGTCTCGCAGGAGCAGACCGTGACAGCGGATTTCAAGGCGGCGGCGACGCTGTGGTCGTGGTTTTATATGGACGATCCGCCGATGGATTACAATGTGACAGCCGAGGTCGACGGCAATCTTTATGATCTGGCGGACATCAAGGGCGTGGAAACGCTGGAGGGCCTCCGTGCGCTGCTGCTGCGGTATGTCACACCGGAGCTTGCCGACGAATGGCTGGGCAGCACTGAGCAGCGTTACCGTGATATTGACGGCAGACTCTATGTCATGTCCGCAGGCCGCGGCGGCAACGAGAGCCTGGGCGGATACACGTGCACGGCTGCGCTCGACGGCGACAGCGGCGTGCTGACGCAGACGGTCACGCTGCTTGCGTGGGACGACACCGCGCAGGCGTGGGCGGATACCGGCAAAACGGAAGCCTACGAATATCCATTTACCCTCGTCGACGGCCACGCGGTGTTCTCCGCATTCCCGTGCCCGTACTGAGAGAATAGGAGAGAGGGAGGAGAGTCCCATGGCGTAAAAAGTGCGGCTGCGCCGCAGAAGCGATCATAATAGGACCACTTTTACGGAGGATGAGAGAAATGAAGAGAGTAAAAATCTTTCTGCTGCTTTTTACCCTGTGCTGCGCACTGACCGCTTGCGGCACAAAGCCCGCGGACGACGTACCGCCGCCGGATGATGAGACGTCTGCGGTGGACATCGAATGGTTCAACACGGAATTTTTCAATGTGGGCAGTGGCGTGTGCATGACGAATATGCTGCTCAGCAGCTATTACGACACCGCCGCGGACATCGACCTCTACGAGCTCTTCTATAATGGCCCGACAGGAATACAGGAAGAGGTCACTGAGGCAGAACAGACAGCAATCGGCCCGGTGGCGTTTGAGCATTATCCCATCAAAACGCAGAGAACGGAAATGGACGCCTTTTTGCAGGAGTATTTGGGCGTGGCACTGGACGAGACGAACAAAAAGAATCTCGACCAGTTCATCTATCTCGAGGAGTACGACGCCTATTATCTGCTCCACGGCGATACGAATTTCCAGCGCTGCACGGTCACCTCGCTCGAGCAGAACGAGGACGGGACTATCACGCTCACCTATGAGCAGGAGAGCGGTGAAAAGGGGATCGTCACGCTGAAGGGCAGCAAAGGCAGCTACCAGTTTGTGTCGAACAAGGAAGCGTGAAGATAAAAGAAAAATGCTGGCTCATAAGAGCCAGCATTTTTTATATGTAGCTTACCGGTAGCGCTCGCGGTGTGCGTGCATGATCTCAGCCAGCAGCACACCGTTGTCGGGCGGGGTGTAGGTGATGGCGTTCGCGCCTGCCGCGATGGTCTTGCGAATAGTCTCATCCTTCGGGCCGCCGGTGGCGATGATGGGGATCTCGGGATGGCGCTCGCGGAGCGCGGCGACGAGCTGCGGCGTTTCCGACGCGGCAGAGACGTTCAAAATGTCGACGCCCGCGGCGATACGAGCCTCAGTGTCCTGCGTGGCGGAGACGATGGTCGCCACGACCGGAATGTCGATGTGCGACTTGATGTCGCGCAGAATATCCGCCGAAACGGGCGCGTTGAGCACAACGCCGTAAGCGCCGCAGTGCTCAGCCTCCATCGCCTGGGCGACAGAGCGCGCGCCAGACGTGAAGCCGCCGCCGACGCCGCAGAACACGGGCATATCCGCCACGCTGATGACGGCGCGCACGATGCGCGGCTGCGGGGTAAAGGGATAAACGGCAATCACCGCATCGGCATTGACGCTTGCGATGGTGGCAACGTCAGTGGAAAAGACAAAGGACTTGATCGTTCTGCCGAAGATGCGGATGCCGCTGCACTCGTTGATGCACTCGGGTACCATCAGCATATGGTTGCGGAGCTTTCCGCTGTAACTCGGCGTGGGCGTAGGGGTAAAATCGCTCATAAAAACACCTTCCTTTCCGCAGGTAATAGATGACCGGTAAAATGTTATGCAGGGAAATTATTCGACATGAATGCTTGCACGCATGGCGAGGATCGTCTGCTCAATGAGCGTGTCAAGATCCCAGCCGAGCATTTCCGCGCCGCGCTCGATGACCTCGCGCGAGCAGCCGGCGGCAAACTTCTTGTCCTTGTACTTTTTCTTGACGGACTTGACCTCAAGATCGCTGACGCTCTTACTCGGGCGCATGAGCGCGACCGCGCCGATCAGGCCTGTGAGCTCGTCGGTGGCAAAGAGGATCTTTTCCATCTCGTGCTGCGGCTCGGGAAGGCCGTCAAAGTGCAGGCCATAGCCGTGGCTGGCGGTGGCGCGGATCAGGCGCTCGTCGAGACCGTTTTCACGCATGATCTCCTGCGACTTGATGCAGTGCTCGTCGGGATACATCTCAAAATCAAGGTCGTGGAGAAGGCCGACGATCTCCCAGAAGTCCGCCTCGTCGCCGTAGCCGAGCTCCTGCGCGAAATAGCGCATGACGCCCTCGACCGTGCGGGCATGATGCAGATGGAACGGGTCCTGATTGTATTCCGTCAACAGCGCCCAGGCTTCCTCCCGGTTCAGTTGCTTGCTCATAGCAAAACCTCCTAATGCATATCTTTTTTGTAGGTGTAAGAAGGAATAGCATTAACATAGCACAGTCGCCGCTGGATTTCAAGTAGTTTTTTCGCTGAACACCCGGAAGCCAATGTGTCTGAAAATTGACACGCCGCCAAAAATATACCATTATTTGACTAAACGTTGGTTTTCTGCCGCGCTGCTTCTTTTTGGAATTTTCATGCGCTTTCTGCCACTGATGTCACACTTTTACGATTTTTGTGAGCAAAATATACGAGCCGGTCGATTTTATTTCATTGCTTTTTGTCAAAAAGTATGTTATGCTATGCACAGTATGTATGCATCGTGTTCACTGCACTGCGGTGTCATACTTACGAAAACGTTCGATGATCTGCCGAGAGCAACAGCAGGATCATCTTCGTAATAAAAGAAAAAGGAAGGATGTATTTCATGGACGAAAAGTATAGCGCGCTATTTACTCCGTGGAAGATTGGCAATGTCGAGATCAAAAACCGCATTGTCCAGTGCTCCATGGGCGGTACCTCTCTGTTTGGTTGGCTGGAGCCCTGCCACTTTGATAAGGAAGCTGCGAACTTCCTGCTCAACCGTGCGCAGGACGGCGTCGGTCTGGTTCTCCCGGGCATGCAGTGTGTCCGCGACACCATGGGCCGCAGATGGCTCTGGCAGAACAAGAAGATGTTTAAGGAACTCGCCGACTACATGGTCGAGTACCACAAGACCGGCTCCAAGCTGTTCATTCAGCTCGCCGCTGGTTTCGGCCGCTCCATGGCTGTTGCCCCCTGGATGGTCACTCTGAACAACAACAAGGTGCTCGGCGCCCTTGCCAAGCCCGTCATCGACGTCAGCTACTGCTGCGCTTCCGCTTCCGCTACCCCGAACCGTTGGCAGGAGGACATGCTCTCCCGTCCGATGACCGTCGAAGAGATCCACGAGATGGTCGATGCGTTCGGCAAGACCGCGAAGCTGCTGCGTGAGGCCGGTGTCGACGGCGTTGAGATCCACGCCGTCCACGAAGGCTATCTGCTTGACCAGTTCACCATCGCCAACTGGAACCATCGTACCGACGAGTACGGCGGCTCTTTCGAGAACCGTTTCCGTTTCCCGGTCGAGATCGTGCAGTCCATCAAGCGTCAGGCCGGCGCCGACTTCCCGGTGTCCCTGCGTTACTCCGTCGTCTCCAAGACCAAGGCTTGGGGCAAGGGCGCTATGCCGTATGAGACCGACTTCGAAGAGTTCGGCCGTGACATGCCCGAGTCCGAGAAGGCCATCAAGTACCTGGGCGATGCCGGCTACGACATGTTCAACTGCGACAACGGTACTTACGACGCATGGTACTGGGCACATCCGCCTCAGTACATGCCCGACAACTGCAACCTCGAGTACGTCGAGCACATCAAGAAGTTCACCGACAAGCCCGTCGCCTGCGCCGGCCGTATGGATCCGGTCAAGGCCGCGGAAGAGATCGCTGCCGGCCGTCTCGATGCAGTTGCCATCGCGCGTCAGAACCTCGTTGACCCCGAGTGGATCCACAAGATCCTCGAGGGCCGTCAGGACGAGATCAAGCCCTGCATCCGCTGCCACAACGGCTGCTTCAACTTTGCGAAGTTCAAGGGCACGGCGAACATCCAGAGCACGCAGGATTCCCTGCACCTTGGCCGCTGCGCGCTGAACCCGTCCACCATGCAGCACAACAAGTATAAGATCGTTCCGACCAAGAGCCCGAAGAAGGTCGCCATCATCGGCGGCGGCATCGGCGGCATGGAGTGCGCGCTCGTGCTCAAGCAGCGCGGCCACACCCCGGTCATCTTTGAAAAGACCGGCGAGCTCGGCGGCCTGTTCCTCACCGCTTCCGCGATGAGCTTCAAAGAGAACGACAAGGAACTCATTGAGTGGTACAAGAAGGAAGTCGCGAAGCAGGGCATCGACATCCGCTTCAACACCGAGGTCACCGACCTTGGCACCATGCGCGGCTTTGACGAGATCATCGTGGCCACCGGCTCCGTGCCGAGAACCATGCCCATGATCCCGGGCTTCGAGAAGACCATGAGCTTCACCGAACTGCTCAAAGAGAAGAAGGAAGTCGGCGACAAGGTCCTGTTCTTCGGCGGCGGCCAGTCCTCCTGCGAGGCGGCTTACGACCTGATCCTCCAGGGCAAGCACCCGATCATTGTCGAGTACGCCGGCGACCTGGTTGCTGCTCAGGCTACCTGCCTTGCCAACACCTCCTTCCTGCGTGACGCGATGGAGTACCACAAGGTCCCGACCTACCTGCACTCCACCATCACCGAGATCCACGACGGCGGCGTTACCGTCAAGGGTCAGGACGGCAAGACCTTCGAGGTCGCTTGCGACAACGTCATCAACGGCATCGGCTTCGTGCCGGCTCCGGTTGGCGACAAGGGCCGTCACGTGCACCGCGTCGGTGACTGCGTTGCCATCGGCAACCTGCGCACCGTCATCTGGCGTGCGTGGGACGTCTGCATGAAGATCTGATCTTCGGCTGACCCCGAAAACCGCACAAAACCCGCGCGGGTGCAGAGTGATCTGCGCCCGCGTTTTTGTATGCATATAGGAAAGCCGCCCTCGCTCAGCAAAGCGAGGGCGGTCTGCTTTTTGCGCTTTCTTAGAGAATATCGAACAATTCCTCCAGCCGCGTGATGCGCCAGTCCGCCTGCGGCGGCATGGCCGCGCCGCGGTCGGCGGGGTCGAACCAGCAGGTGCGCATCCCCGCTGCCCTGCCGCCCGCAATGTCCGCCGTGAGCGAATCACCGATCATCAGGCACTGTTCCGGCCGAACACCGGGCAGCTGCGCAAGACACCGGTCAAAGAATACCCGGCTCGGCTTCTCCGCGCCCATCTGCCCGGAGATGAACAGCCGCTCAAACGCATCGAGCATCCCGGCCCGGCGCAGACGGTTCACCTGCTGCGCATACGGCCCGTTGCTTGCAGCGCACAGGCGGTATTTCCCATGCAGCCGCGCCAGCACCTCCGGCGCGCCCGCGACCGGGACCGCGCTCTCATGCAGACGGTCGCGGAACGCATCCTCCATCGCCGCGCCGTCAGCCTCCAGCCCGAGCCGCGCCAGGATCGTCTGCCAGCGCACGTCCCGCAGCCCGGCGATCGTCAGCTCGCCGCGCTCGATCCGCGCCCAGAGCTTGTCGTTCTCCACCTGAAACACGGCGAACATCTCCGGCGCATACGGCAGTCCTGCCGCGCGGAAGATCTCCTCCATTGCCTGCATCGCGCCGGCGCTGAAATCCAGCAGCGTGTTGTCGATATCAAACAAAAGCACATTCGGCTTGTTCATTGCTCGCTCCTTCCCTACAGATGCGCCGCGGGATGCCGGCGCGCATTCACAGCACGAAACACCGTCGACACCAGCAGGATGCCAACTGCCAGACTGCCCGCGATCCCGGCCGTCTCCAGTCCCTTTTGCAGCGCCGCCTGCACGGAGCCCGAAAGGCCGATGCTCATCGTGTAATAAATACCCGCGCCGGGCAGCAGCGGAATGCTGGAGATGACCAGATAGGACGTGACCGGGCACTTGCGCCAGCGCCCCATGCCCTCGGAATACACGGCGGCCACGACCTCGGAAAAGAAATTGGCGCTGTAGATACTGAACCCGGCCCTGCTGCACAGCAGGTACACGATCCATGTCAGCGCGCTGCCGAGCGCGCACAAAACGCTGCCCCAGTCGTGGACGTTAAACAGGATCACGAACCCCATGCAGGCGAAAAACGTTGCGATCCCCTGCGCCCAGAGCGGATAGGTCAGCGCCGCAGCCGCCTCCGCATGTCCGTAGATCGGCGTCGTGACGTGCCACGCCGCCGCCGTGCCAAGCGCGATGGCGAACGCCGAGAGCAGCACCTGCACGATGCGGCTGACGCCGGAGCTCGTGTCGCCGTAGATGATGTCGCGCATCGAATTTGTAATGAGCAGTCCGGGCACGAGCAGCATCAGCGCGCCGATGATGACGACCGCCACGCAGTCGAGCCAGCCGAGCCCGGCAGCGAGATACGCTGGCAGCGCCATGAGAAAGGACGCCGCAATGGTGCTGAAAAACGGGTTGACCTCCAGCCGGTCCATATAGCGCGTCACAAAGCCGATGATCAGGCCGCTCAGCCCTGCCCAAAGCCAGTCGCGCACCGTGCCGCCGAATACGCAGCAAAAGCCCGCCGCAGCCATGAAATTGCCGAGGTAATATGTCCACACGGCATAGCTGCGGACGGCAGCCATCGTCTCTTTGAGCCAGCGCTGCGCCTCCTGCGGCTCCGGGACTTCGGCGCAGATGCGCCGGCTGAGCGCGTTGAGCTTTTCAATGCGCTCGAGGTCGTTGCCGTGGTAGCTCACGCGCTTCATGATGGCCAGCGGCTTCGTATTCGGCGTCACGAAGCTCACCGCAACACAGTTCGGGATGGCAAACACCTGTCCCTCCGTGCCATATGCCTCGATCACACGGCGCATGGTCTCCTCGACCCGGTACGTCTCCGCCCCGGCGACCGCGAGCTCGTAGCCGATCTGCACCGTCATATCCGCAAGAAGATAATAGTCCATACCTGTCTTCCCATAAACGAAAATTTCCCGGCCAGTGCCGGGCTTCCAGCACTGAGAGCGTAACACATTTCGCGGAGCAAATCAACGGGAATGCACCAGTTTTGCCCCACCACAGGCCTGATTTTCTGCCGCCGCCTTACAGCGGGCGCGCACGCAGACGGTGCGATCTCTCGTGCCTTTGCTTCCGGATGTATACGCTTGAGATCAGCAAAGCCGGATATGTTCGCAGCTATGCGGCATGGCGATCAGCGAACATTAGCTCTACAGCAAAAGGAAAAGTAAAAGTGCCTGTAATGAATTCTACAAGCGCGGTAAATTTAAAGTTATCAATTAAAATATTTCTGAAGTAATGGGCTTCTAATTTGTCACCCACTGAATGAAAACAAGTTGGAATGCCAACGAATAGGAGAAAAAAGTGATGTCTTTGACATATATCCAATTCCAAAATGGGAGAAATGTACATGCCCATACAAATGTAATGGCCATTATCACTATAAAAATAAAAGGGACCATCCGTTTTATGTGACAAGCAGCTTTAATCACTGGAAGGAAGATGGATTTGTCCTTTTTGATGAGAACATATATCAGTAGAATAAAACCGTAAATGATAACTGCAACTTCACGGGTAGTGAAAATCCACATTGTATGCCACCTCTTTATCAGGTGGCTTTATATTAGCATATTTTTTCCTCGACCGTGAAGCCATGTTTCTCGGCCTAAATGTGTATACAAAAAGCTTCCCCCCCCTTGCGTCGCTATAGACAAAAGGACAAGAAACAGCCTCTGAAATCAGCGATTTCAGAGGCTGTTTGGTCGGAGTGGAATTATAGGATTCTACGGAATTACGAACAACAAAAATGGTATTCGGGCAGTCGGCAATCAGTATTTCCACCAATATTAAATCGTGAGCATCTGCGCCGCCTAATAGGACAAGGGGCGGCGTTTTTCTTTTCTCAACTTCGGGACAAATTGTCCCAAAGTAGTGCTATTGGACGAAGATGGGAACTGTCATTGGTTTTGCTTGCTCTGGATTTTTTCTTTTAATTCTTTGATTTCTTTATCAGTCTTTGCCCCTTTATCGTTGTGAATTGCACCAACCAATACACTCATTTCTTTCAAGGACAATAGAAAATAAAAGATCAAAAAGGCCATAAATGATATTTCAGCGTTTTGCATGAAACAATAGATTGCGTGGAGGAACTTCGAACCGTTTGTCGGGACAAGCACCAGATACAAACCAGCTATGACGGAAACCGTAGCATAAATGATGCCTTTGAGTATATGCGAGTTTCGTTTGCTAATAATTTTAGTGTTCTTAACTTTTTCAACAATGGAGTTATCTAACAATCCTAAAAGCAAAGAATAATTTGTATATAAAACAAATTGTAAATAATCTTTACTTGAAGCCATTTCCAACCCTCCAATCTTGAATTTTATTATTCCAATGCTTTCTTTAAGTCCAGAACAAATTGCTTTTGTTGTTTTTTCAAATAGGTTTTTACAAAAGGTTTCATAAACCACTTTTTAGGTATCACATTTTCTGTAAAGTCTATTTGTGTTTCATTCCCTTTGTCTATAAAAACACCAATCCAATGACCTTTCATGTTGCTATTCTCCATATCAAATTCCCAGCGTTTATATGGTTCTGCAACGGTAACGGTAAATGTAGTAGCATATCCATTTTTTGTGTATTCAATAAATTGTTTGTCATTTATTATTTCTGTTTTGCTCAAATCACTTCGCCATGAGTTATATTTATCAACAGCTAAAACAATGTTCCAAACTTTTTGAATATCATTACTAATAATTGTATTTATATTTGAAATTGCCACTTTTTCATTTCCCCTTTTCAAACTGGAATTTGTCTTACAACAATTTATATATGCATAAAAAGCAATATATTTATGAAAACACCCTAAATCCAAAATCTACTCAATTCATTTTTCCTTACATAAAATGTTCTCGTATATTTCACTTCCTCACCAAGTGTTTCCCCTATCAAAACTTCAAAATCATTGATATCAAATTCTGGAAAGAATGTATCTCCATCTTCAATATTTAAATCTACTTCTGTGATATACATTTTATCTACTATTTGCAAAGCTTCCTTAAATAGTCCATATCCACCAGATATGTATACATCTCGTCCTTTAGCCAATAATAATGCATCTTCTAATGATTTAACTGAAACTAAATTATCTCCTTGATACTCTGTTGTGGTGGAAACAACAATATTCATTCTATTAGGCAACGGATGACCGATTTCTTCATAAGACTTTCGCCCCATAATAACCACATTACCCGTTGTTAACTCTCTAAATTGCTTTTGTTCTCCCTTTATTTTCCATGGTATATTACCATTCTTGCCTATAACATTATTCTTTGACCTCGCAACAATCAAACCTATCATCTATTTCATCCTCCATAATATGATGTCGTACCTGTGATTCCATCAAGTGCACCACATCTTAACAAACTCAAAATTATCTCGAACTAACCAGCTCGACAAATTCAAGTTTGTCGCTTTCTTCATATCCACATTATATCATTTTCATATCTGCACCACAATAAAATTTTATGCACCGATAATCTTATTGAACAGCTCTAACAAACACCATTTCATCACTCCAATCTGAAATTTAGGTATGAAAAAAGCAGTCAATCCTAAGACTAACTGCTTTGTGTATAGAGATATGAAATTGTGAAATAGAATTTGCCTATTTCAAATCAAAAAGAGAATTTTCATAGTCCTTTACATAGTATCGTATATTTTTACGCCCCTTTTGAATAATGGTATGTCCCTCTGCTTCTAATTTTTCTTTCTGTGCTTCAATACCATTTGGATATTTAGCATTTAATTCTCCGTTTGCTTTTAATGTTCTCCAATAGGGTGTTTCATCTTCGGAACGCTGATAACTCGCCCACGCTACAATAGAAACAAATATACCCGCTGTAATCGGCTCTGTAAAATCTGCACCACTCAATTTTGCAAAGTGTTCTCGTATTTTTCCAACCGTAATCACTTTACCATACGGAACTTTTTTCATTACTTTGTCATAGTCAATCGGGGGAGCAAAATACATTTTGTTTCCACCATATTTCTCAATACTTTTCTGGTCTATGATAATTTGAAATTTTGGCATATCCTTACTATCATGCAACATAGCATTAAAATCTTTTTTATCTTCATTTGCCATTTGTGCCACCTCCTACTTTAAGGATAGTCTGTTTCTTATTTCCATGCAATGAGGCTGTTTGAAAATTATTAACACTTTCAAATTTGTCGCTTTCTTCATATCCATATTATAACAGTTCCATATATCCGCCACAATAAAAATCAGCATACCCTTAGCATTTATGGAACAAAAATGCACACTTTTTCTTTCTTCCTCTTGATTACCCCACAACAGAAAAGAAAAAGCCCTGTCAAGAGCCTTGCCACCATTGGTGGTGCTTTGCACTCTTTACTGGGCTTTTTGTTTGCTGTATCTTCCATGCAAGAGGAAATTAAAGACCTCTGTTCCATTTCGCCTTTAGATAATCTTCATAGTCTGCTTCATTGAAGTCTACTTGTGGAGAAGTGTCGGGAATGTTGTTTCTGTTGTCTATATCCGCAAGCTGACGAAATATCCAATCATCATAAGGGTCATGGTATTTATACTCTTTGGGCTGTTCTCTGTATCGGTCTAACCCTCGCATTTCCTTATGTACTTTTATCATGCGTTCCAGTTTTTGACGCTGTATCAACTGCTTGATTTCCATAAGTTCTTCCAACTCCGTAACCTCATTGGTAATGTAGTTATGGATATACTGTATGAGTTTATATGCCTTGTAAAATGTGCATTCTTTTTCATCATCGAAAAATTCATTTTCAGACAGGTAATCTAAGGAAACATTGAAGTCTTGTTCCCGTTTGATAATATCCATGATATAGGGCTCGGTGTGGTCAATATACTTCCATTCTCCCGACAATAATTCATTGGGCGTTACACCCAGCACGTCCATTATCTTCTCTAATGTATCAAAGGTAGGATAATTCA
>OLVW01001102.1_pt1 | contig 24581 bp, 22 predicted proteins | sample 1673301 | NCBI WGS metagenome assembly OLVW01 (sample SAMEA3178941, study PRJEB25190) | human gut metagenome
AGCGAAGATGGTTACATTTTAACAAATAACCACGTTATATCTAGCACCACAAGTAGCAGCAGTGATAACTCTTATTATCAAATTTCAGAAGCTAGTAAACTAACTGTTACATTATTTAATGATAGCACAGAATACGAAGCTAAAATTATTGGTAAAGATGAACAAACCGACTTAGCAGTTATAAAAATTGAAAAAACTGGACTATCTAAAGCTGAATTTGCAGACTCAGATTCTATAAAAGTTGGTGAATTCGCTATGGCTGTAGGAAATCCTATTGGTATGCAAAGTAGCGTTACTTGTGGAATTGTAAGTGCTGTAAACAGACAAGTCACAGATTCAGATAGAAAACAATACACTCTTATTCAAACAGACGCAGCAATAAACTCTGGTAATAGTGGTGGTGCATTAGTAAACAGTGAAGGTAAAGTAATTGGTATTAATACATTAAAATTATCTGGAACTGGAATTGAAGGAATGGGATTTGCAATCCCTATAAATTCTACTAAAGATATCACATCTCAACTAATACAATACAGTAAAGTAAAAAGACCTTATATTGGAATTAGTGGTATTGACTTAACTGAAGAAAATGCTAAAACTTATAATCTTGTTGCAGGTGTATATGTTAAAAGTGTAGAAGATTTTTCTAGTGCAGAAAAAGCTGGAATTAAAGCTGGTGACGTAATTATTGAAGCTGATGGTACAAAAATCTCAAAAATGGACGACTTAAATAAAATTAAAAATTCTCATAAAATTGGTGATGAAATGAAAGTTAAAGTTAATAGAAACGGTCAAGAAAAAGAATTAACAATAACTTTAGGTGAACAACCATAAAAATACTTTTCTATATTTTCACTTTGAGTTCACAAAATGGACAAATAAAAATATTATAATACAAACATAATCAGTTAGAGATACTGATTTAAAATAAAAAACATCCCCTTTTATTTTCAAAAAAAGAAGCAGAAACTTATAAAAGTTTCTGCTTCTTCTTATATAATTACAATATCCATTTCACTAGTCACAGAATTATTACCATAAGGATATACAACATATAATTTACCATCTTTCATAAAAAATTGCTTTGTATTCTCTATTTTATACATATCATCCTTGCTATTTCTAACATAAATACCATACCCAAGATTTTTTAAACTCTTAGAATTATTTTCCTGATTTTCTATATATTGTTTTATAGTATTTTGAACATCATCTTTATTATAATTTAATTTTTCAATCATTTCGCTAAATGTAATTTCTTTTTTATCTTGCAAATCATAATTATAAGTATAAATCATTTGCATTTGAGCATTATTACTCTCTTTTAGTTTTGAACGAATAATCAAAAATAATAAATCATTTTCAACATAAGCCCTATATTCAACTGAATAAATTATTTGACTCCCTGTACTATTTAAAATCTGATTAACTTTTTGTTTATATTCAGTGGAAATTTTATTATTAACTTCATTTAATTTATCATCTTTTATATTAAAATTAGGTATATGTACATTTAAAGTATAATTTTCAGAAACATTATCTTGATTTTCATAAGAAGTATATACATAATCTTTATTTTCGTCATTTTTCTCTACGTTATTTATTTGACCTGTAACTTGGTTTGTAAACATATTTTCAAAATCTGAACGTAATTTAACCTGCTCTTCTTCTGAAGCTATCTGCAATTTATTTACATGAAAAACTTTATTCGTAACACCTTCTCCTAAGACTTGCATTGTAGCAACTACTGTTAAAGCAACCACACAAATAACAATACAAACTGTATATATTACGATATCTCTCTTTCTTACTTTATATTCCTTTGGTAATTGAACATTCATTTAAAATTCTCCTCTCAAATATTTCTTGTATATTCTAACACAAAATACTTGAAATCGTCAAATTTACATATTTTTATGTTTTACATTCCAGTAACTGGTAACTTTTTAACATATGTAGCTTTTTGTACTTTCGAACTTTGGTTAACTTGCTGTTCATAATAAGTCGCCTCAACTTCTTTCTCACCAACCTTTATTTCTGGCTTTAATTCCTTGACATTGTTAAATGTTACTGTTATCGTCTCATTCAATTTTGCCTCTATTTTTAATAGCTGTGAATCTTTAACATATCCATCTAAAGCATTAGTCTCTCTAATATAGTAAACTCCTGGTAATATATATTTCAAAACAATTTCACCATTAACATCTGTTTTTAAATTTGCATAAATAATTTCTTTATTTTGATCTAAAACTTCAAATTCTACTCCTGCTAATCTTGAATTAGTCTCTTTATCTTTTTTTAGTATTTTCAAACTAGATTTATTTTCATTATAATTATCTACTATCTCACTATTAATATCTTCATAAGTTGCAGCAGTTAAAGCATAATCTTGATAAGAAGAATTATTAGCTCTTCCATAAAAAACCGGTTTAGTATTTAAATTTGAATTTATTATAATCTTAAAATCTCCATCAGCTTTCATATTTTTTATTGGAATCAAAACTTTAAATTTTTCATTAACAGCAAATGTACTTTTTGTATTATTATTCATATCAACTATTTTAGCACCTTCAGCTAATTGAGTGTTAGCACTTTGTAATAAAACACTATAATTCGAATAACTCGCACCTGCACTTATTTGATATGTTTTTGAAACATATTCTGTCTGTACTTGATCTTGTACAAAATTATCATCAACTTTATTAATTGTAATTGTTCCTGAAGGCTGATTATCTAGTGATTTTTGAGCTGAATTTACAATTTGCTTTATTGCAGATACTGTACGTTCACCAGCTTCTCCTATTGGGCTATAACTATTAATATCATTACCATGGATATAACAATAAATTGCTTGTTTGGTAGCCGTAAAAGCCTCTTCTTTATTTAAGCAACCTAACTCCTGATAAGTTTTATATGGATATCCATTAATAATATATCTCCATAAAATAACATCATGAATACTATCTTCTACAGAAACAGAATATGCCAAACTGTCTGATACTCCATGTTTTGTTTTATCCAAACAATATGCTGGATATTGTTTTCCATTATTTTCATAATAGGCAAAATATGTTTTAACAATGGTTCCTTTATATTTTATAAGTTCTCCACAATCACCACCATTTTTTATATCTGTCGAATTTAATTTAACAGCTCCTACTGTTCCAACAAAAGTAAAAATATTTATAGATATAACACTACAAATTAATAAAACCTTTTTCAGAAATTTTTTTAATCCATTTTTTTTATTCATTTGTAAAATAGTTTTTTTATTCATCCTTTTTTACAAACCTCCTTAATTTAATTGTCTTTTATTTCTACTCCTCTTATACATCTCCTATAATCAGGCTCGTTTTCAATACATGTAATTAATGTAATTGAGTTTTCTTCTGTATCTTCTAAACAATTCCAATCTGTATCTCTTATAATATAATTATTTGTAACACTATATTCTTTTTCATATTCTTTATATTTGTATTTAATTACATCATCCTTCTTTAGTAATTTTAAATTTTGAAAATAATTTACTGGATATCCTCTATTATGAGCAGCCAAACAAATATTACCATCAGTCTTTGAACTTTCTATAAAATGCCCAACATATTTATTCATAACTTCTGCTGTTGTACCATCTGATATTTCTGCTTCCAAAAAAATACGCGGAATTATTAAATACCAACCATTTTGCTTTATGTCATTTTCTCCTAAATTATTATCCAAATCTGGTATTTTTTCTTCATTAGAACTCTTATTTAAATTTGACACATCATTATTATCTGAAATATTTAAATTAGTATTATCATTAAATTCAACTTTCATAGTATTATGAAATCCAAATTGAAAGATAGAAGGATTTTTTATAAAAAAACAAATTAAATTAATAATTATAAATACTATAATAGTTAAAACTAAACTAATAATATTAATATATTTAGTCATATAAATTTTAGACATGCATATGCCTCACCTGCCTTATTTAATTTTTTTGGAATTCTTAGGAATTAATTTTTTCGAAAAAATTATATTAGATTTAAAAAAATTTTTTTACATAATGTAAAATGAATAAATCCTACAAAAATATATTAGCACAAATAAACTTTTTTGTAAATAATTTTTTATAAGAAAAAAACGACAAAAAACGACACACCATTAAACTGATGTATCGCTTTTAAAATTTTCAATATTACTTAAATCGAAATAAAATTCAACACCATTGTCACGATTAATAACACCATATTGCATATTATAATTTGTCATAATAGCCTTTACAAAAGCCAAACCTATGCCTGTACCTCCTTGTGAACGATTTCTGGATTCATCAACTTTATAAAAACGCTTCCAAATCCTTTCTATATTTTCCTCAGAAATATTATCACCTGTATTAAACACTTTTACTCGTACCACATTTTTATCTTTAAGCAATTCATTTTCTATTTTAATAATTTTTTTACCATCAACTTCTTTAACATTTTTTATTGCATTTGTTAAATAATTTGTAATAACCTGTTCAATATAAAAATCATCAGCAAAAACATTTAATTCTTTATCAGAATTAAACACCATATTCACATTTTTCTCCTGCAACATAAGTCTTGACTTTTGAATAACCATATTTTCAAGTTCAATAATATTAAACATTCTATTATTAAACTCTCTTTTTCCATATTCCAATTTCATTAGTTCCAATAATTGTTTTACAAGTCTATCCATCTTATTAGTCTCATCCAAAATCACCTCTGCATAAAATTTCCTACTTTCATCATCAGAATTAACATTTTCTAATAATCCTTCACTATAACCTTGTATCAGAGCAATTGGAGTTTTTAACTCGTGAGAAACATCTGAGATAAAACTCTTCCTCATCTCATCAATTTTAGATTTTTCTTCTATATCTCTTTCTAGTTCTATATTTGTGCTACGCAATTGTGTTATAGTTGATTCAAGTTTATCTGACATAGTATTAATACTTCTGCCCAAATTATTTATTTCATCATCCGCATCACTAATACGATACTTATGACTAAAATCCAATTTTGCCATATTTTGAGCAATTTTATTTAATTCTAATATTGGTTCTGTAAACTTTTTAGAAATAACAGAAACCATAACTCCCGATATTAAAATAGTAAAACCTGCAATCAATAATAAAAAGTTATTAGAAATTCGCACACTATCTTGAATTGATGTTATTGGAATCCTAATATATAGATAATATCCATTATCGAACTTTCCAAAAAGCATTATATAACTAATACCATTTCTAAAATCTCTCTGCTTAATAATACTATATTTTTCGCTACATTCTAATACATTCTTGTTTTGCATATCAATATTAGAATTAATACTGGTTCCGACAAAAGAATAAAAATTTTTATTTGAGTTATAAATATTCATATTATCCTCATCTTTTATCAAAATATCAAAATTATTCTTTATAGCTATCTTTTCTAATTCAGTCTCTAAATCTAATTCATGATCTTTGCCATTATAATAATCATTAAGTTGTTGATAAACATCCTTTAACGTATTTTTTTTACTATACAAATAAAACTTTTCCAAAGCAAAACTATTTAATATTATTAAAAAAATTATAATACAAAGCACTGTAGCACACAATGTAATAAATAATTTTACTTTTACTGAATGAAAAACTCTTTCTACTTTTTGCATTTTCTTATTTTTTTCCATTTTACTAAAATCCTTTTTACTTTACTTCAAATTTATATCCCACACCACGAATTGTTTTTATGTATTTACCTTTTTTTCCTAATTTATGTCTAATTTTCTTTACATGACTATCTATAGTTCTCGAATCACCATAATAATCATAGTTCCATACATTATTTAAAATTTTATCTCTTGAAAGTGCAACATTTTCATTTTGAACCAAATATAAAAGTAATTCATATTCACGTAAACTTAACTCAATATTTTTGCCCTCAACTGAAACAGTTCTACCTTCTTTATCTATTTCTATACCACCATAATTTTTAATTTCTCTTTCATCTTTGCCTGTTCTTTTCAAAATAGCTTCCACTCTCGCAACTAAAATTTTAGGACTAAAAGGTTTTGATATATATTCATCAACACCTAATTCAAAGCCAAAAAGTTCATCTTGTTCTTCGCCTCTTGCTGTTAGCATAATAATTGGTACATCTTTATTTTTTTGCCTTATCTGCCTTAAAACAGACCAACCATCCAATTTTGGCATCATTACATCCAACAAAATTAGCATAATTTTAGATTGATTTTCTTCATAGACTTCTAATGCTTTTTCACCATCTTCAGCTTCTAATATATGATAACCTTTATTATTTAAAAAATCTTTTATTAATTTTCTCATTCTCTCCTCATCATCAACTACTAATATACTATCCTCTACCATACTACATTCCTCTCCATTCAATATTTATAATATATTGTATAACACAATTATGTCCAAAAGATGAATTACTTTTAAAAAAAACTTGAAATATAAATTTAGAGATATAAATGATTATAACTTTTTACATCATATATATCTCCACAAATATTACTGTTTAACATAAACTGTTTTTGTATCATATGCTAATTGAACTCCCTCTTCTTCTAGCAATTTCATTAACATATAATTTATCTTTTCTTTTTCTTGCAAAAAGCTAGCATAATCAACAGAATTAGTATAACTATAAACTAACAAATCTATTCCATTATCTGAAATTGAATCAAATTTTACAATAACAGATTCATCAATTATATCATCATGTTTAATTAACATTTCCTGAATTCTTTTTGTAAGTCTTTGTACTTTCTCTAAAGGTGTATCAATCTCTAAACATAAAGTACACTTAAATCTTCTTTTTTCCATACGACTCCAATTATTAATAGATGTATTAGAAAGAACTGAATTAGGAACATTAACAACAGAATTTTCAAAAGTACGAATTCTAGTACTTCTAAAAGTAATATCTTCTACAGTTCCTTCATATTTATCAAATTGGATCCAATCACCTACAACAAATGGCTTATCTAAAAAAATCACTAATCCACCAAAAAGATTTTTAGCAGTATCTTGAGCAGCTAATGTAACTATAAGCCCAGTAATTCCAAAACCTGCAATTAATCCATTTAGATTAATACCCAATTCAGTTATAATTAAGAAAATTGCAATCACATAAATTACAAATCTAATAATTTTTAAAAGAAAATTAAAAGATGTATCTACTTCCTCTTTTTCTGTAGCATTTATCATCTTATACACAAGAGCTGAACCAGGAACAAAACTTTGAGCCAAACCTCTCGCAAAAATTATAATTCCTATAATTATAAATACTTTATTTACAATAGTCATAACAGAACTAGAAAGATTCAATGGTGTTTTTAAAAAGCAAATTGCAATATATATTCCCAATACAGAAATAAATAGCTTTAGTGGCTTATAAAAAGCACTCTCTCTTATTTCTCTCCCTTTTTTAACTCTCATTTTAAACAATTTGATAATACAATAAGAAATACTGCTACTTAATACTTTAAACAATATCACAATTCCAATAGCAAACACTACATCTGCAAATTTAATAGCACTAATTCCTGTAAAAAAATCACTTATCTGTTGCATATTTAATTTCTCCTTTAATTTTTAAATGAAGTACTACAAAAGGGCACATACGTTGTGTATGTAACCGCGTTTTAAATGAAATTTGCCGCAGCCAAAATTGTATCTAACTTCTTTCATTCAAATTACATGTAATCACGAAGTTTCTTACTCCTACTAGGATGCCTTAATTTTCTAAGTGCCTTAGCCTCAATCTGACGAATTCTCTCACGCGTAACATTAAATTCACGTCCAACTTCTTCCAAAGTCCTTGACTTGCCATCTTCCAATCCAAAGCGCAACTTCAAAACTTTAGCCTCTCTTGGAGTCAAAGTATTCATTACCTCTTCCAATTGTTCACGCAGCATTGTATAAGAAGCAGCATCATGTGGAGCAGGGCTTTCCTCATCCTGAATAAAATCACCCAAATGGCTATCATCTTCTTCACCAATTGGAGTTTCCAAAGAGACTGGATCTTGAGCTATTTTTTGAATTTCTGCAACTCTTTCAACCGGAACTTCCATTTCTGCTGCAATTTCCTCTGGGGTTGGTTCTCTACCCAATTGTTGTAGCAAATGTCTTGATGTACGAATTAACTTATTTATTGTTTCCACCATATGAACCGGAATTCTAATTGTTCTAGCCTGATCTGCAATTGCCCTTGTTATTGCTTGCTTAATCCACCATGTAGCATAAGTACTAAACTTAAAGCCTTTTGTATAATCAAATTTTTCAACAGCCTTCATTAATCCCATATTTCCCTCTTGGATTAAATCTAAAAATAGCATTCCCCTTCCAACATATTTTTTAGCAATACTAACAACCAATCTTAAATTTGACTCTGCCAATTTTTGTTTAGCCTCTTCATCGCCTTTTAATATTCTTTTTGCTAAATCCAATTCCTCATCATATGTTAATAATGGAATTCTACCTATTTCTCGTAAATACATACGAACTGGATCATCAACATTAATTCCCTCAAAACCAGTATCCACAATTTCATCTAGCTTTAAATTTTCTACCTCTTTTAAATCCTCAATATCTGGTTCTTCATCAAAATCATCAGTCAAGTCAACACCAATTTGTTCAAAAGCATCAAAAACCGAATCCACTTGTTCCGGATTAACACCTTCCAATTGACTTGCTAAATCCTCATATGTTATTTTTCCATTTTTCTTGGCTTCATTTAAAAGATTCTTAATTTTTTCACTTGATTGCATATTTGAATTATTTTTTTCCATATTATTTTTTTCTTTTGGTAGCAATTTTTCTGTATTCCCATTATTATTTTCTACATCGTTTTTACTTGGCATTTTATTCACTCCTATTTCATTTTAGCTAACTGATTAACAATTCCAATTAACTCACTTTCCAAATTTTTCTTTTCATTACCTTCTAATTGCTCATCTAATAATGTCAAAATCTGCATTTTTCTATCATTTAACTTATCCCTTTGATATGATTGTATAATATCATCTATCGCTTTTTCCATATCATCTATACCATAATCATCTGCCATAATTTCTGTAATATGACTTTGCTCTTCATCATCCATTTTATCCAATATCGCATTAATATTACTATTTCCTTTTTCGAATTCTTCATACAGTTTTTTAGCTATTTTTTTATTAAGTTCGTCTTTAAATTCATCACAATTTACATTAATCTTAATAACTTGATACAAATCCATATTTCCAGTTAATAAAATTGATAATATCATATTTTCTCTTTTTCGCAATGTTTGAGATACTTGCGATAGCTCTTGTTTTCTATGCACAACTACTGTTTTCTTTTTATCTAATATTTTTTCACTTTGGTTTTTAGCATAACTAAGTTTATTAACTTCAGCATAAATTGCCTCTTTTGAAATTTGATATGTATCAGATATTTTTTCTATATATATTTCTCTTTCCATTGTATTATCTATGTTTGAAAGTAGTTTTGCAATTTCATTTAAAAATTTTATTTTGTCATTTACATTATCCAAATTTAATTTATTCTTTAAAATCTTTATTTTAAACTCTAACACAGAAATAGCTCTATCTACTACATTTTTAAATCTTGCATTTCCGTATTTTATAATATACTCATCTGGGTCTTTAGCACCTTCCATTTGCAATACTCTTAAATCCAAGCCCATACTTTGTAACACATCTATAGCTCTTAACTTGGCCGTTTGTCCAGCTTCATCTGAATCAAAGCTTAATATTACTTGTTCTGCATTTTTTCTAAGCAAAAATCCTTGTTGCTGTGTTAAAGCTGTTCCCAAAGCTCCAACAACATTTTTTACACCTCTTTGATGTAAAGAAATAACATCCATATATCCTTCTACAATAAGCAATTGTTTTGTATCATATTTTTTTGCAACATTTAATCCAAACAAATGCCTACCTTTGCTATAAATCACATTTTCTGGAGAATTTATATATTTAGGCTTGCTATCATCTAAAACTCTTCCACCAAAAGCTATAACTCTACCTCTAACATCACATATAGGAAACATTAATCTATTACGATAACGATCTATATATTGTCCATTATCATTTCTATTTACCAATCCTGACTCCAAAATTTCCTGATCGCCAAACCCATTATGTTTTAAAGCCATATATAGTTCATTAAATCTTCCAGAAAATCCTATCTTATAATTTTCCAAAGTATCATTTGTCAACATTCTTTTCTTTACATATTCTTGTCCAATTTTTGCATTTGGAGTATACAAATTTTTATGATAAAAATCTGCTGTAAATTCATTTACTTTATAAACTTTAGCTTTTAATTCTTCTCTTTGACTATCTACATTATTTTCTAAAGTTGGCAACTGTATATTAGCTTTTTCAGCAAGAATCTGAATTGCTTCTACAAATCCACATCCTTCTATCTTCATAATAAATGATATAACATTTCCTCCAACTCCACACCCAAAGCAGTGAAATATTTGTTTATCTGGTGAAACTGAAAAAGATGGCGATTTCTCGTTATGAAATGGACATAATCCAAAGTAATTTCTTCCACTTCTCTTTAAATACATATATTGTGAAATAACATCAACAATATCATTTGATTGCCTTACTTCATCAATTATTTCTTCACTATATCTTGCCATTTTCCCTCACTTTCCCCAAAATACTCATTTATTTTCTCTCATAATTATATTATTCGACACATTTTACATAAATCCTTCTTTGTATTTAATATTTTACAACGCCTAATCCTATAAACTTGCAAATACGCGACATGTAAAATTAACTTTTTATCATGCCGCTTGTATTTTTAATATCATTCGCTTAAAAACATCATTTTATTATCCAATTTGTGCACCATCTTGGCATATGAAACTAATTCTTTAGATGCTGACTTTGTTATTTCTGCTTGTGGTTTATATTTTAGTTTATGCTCTAAACTTGCCCAAAAATCCATAGCCATTGTTCTAATTTGTACTTCCAATTTTACATACATTATCTTCTGAGATAATATTATTGGAACTTCCAAAATCATATGATAACTAGAATATCCACTTTTTTTGGGATTAGTAATATAATCTTTTTCTTTTAATACCTTCACTCCAGGAATCTTTCTAATTAAATCTCTAATAGAAAACACATCTTTTTTTAAAGGACATATAACTCTAACTCCTGCTATATCATTAATATTTTCTATCATATTTTGATATGTAAGCTGTAATCCTCTTGCTTTCATCTTATTAGCTATACTTTCAGGCTTTTTTATTCGTGTTTGCATATGATCAATTAATTCATAATCATAAAACAACTTGAATTCTTCTTTAATGATTTCTAACTTTGTTTCCATTTCTCTTATCGCAACAGAATAAAGAAACATTATTTTTTCAAAAGTTTTTGTGTTCTTTTCTATTTTTTCATTCTTTTTTAACAACATAGACATTGTTACTAATTCATTTTTTTCTTTTTTCATACACATACAACTCCTCATATGTTTTTTTCTACGAATATATTATATGAATTTTGTTATCAAATATGAACGTGTATGTGTATTTTTTGTGAATTAATTATCTTTCTTCTCCAGTTTTAGCCCCTCTTGCTGAAATTTCCTGTTCTCTTTCCTTGATTTTCTTCATATTATCAATTATAATTTTTTTACAATTTTCTTCATCATATTGCTTAGGTCTATATATCTTTTTATTTTCAATAATTTTATTATATTCAAATCCAATACACTTAGGTAATTGCAATTGCATATTCTCATCATCCAATAATTTTTGAAAATCAGACAAATATAACATAGCACCATACCTAGCCTGCTTATACGCCATATATATTGCAATACATTTAGCCATTCCTTTAGAATCATCCTTAAATTTATCATCTCTTTTTACATTTTGTAAAATATCTAAAAAAACAGGATGTATAATTCCACCATTTTCATTATAATTAGGATTTGTACGCATATTTTCAGCCATATCCACAACATCATATAAAACTCTGTATGGATGTGGTTCCTGTAATAATGCGGGTATAAAATTATTTACATCATGTGCTAATGCTAATTTCGCCATTAATTTAACAAATGTTTTTCGTGATACAACATCTGTTGTAAAATCCTTTTCCAATGCATCAGTATCTATAGCATCAAAGACTTGACTAGTTTCATTAGGACTTAAATCTGGATATACCTGTTCATCTGATATTGCCTGTATTTTTTCTTGTTCATCTGACATTGCCTTAACTAGTTCTGGAACAATTTCAGAATTTTCTGTTGATACATCTGGTAATTTTTCTCTTATTGTCTCATCATCAGATCTCTTTATTCTTTCAATCTCCTTCTTAAATTCCCTTTCTCTTTTCTTAACTTCTCTTGTTTCCTTTATATGTTGAAAAATATTCAATATAATCACCTTTTCCTATATATTTTAATTATACAAATAATTTTGCGGATTAACATGTTGTCCATTTATTCTTATCTCAAAATGTAAATGTGGTCCTGTAGAATTACCTGTACTTCCAACTTCAGCAATAATATCTCCCGCTTGAACTTTTTGTCCAGCTTTCACATACATTTTACTAGTATGTCCATACCATGTTTCCACACCATTTCCATGATTGATTTTTATTAAATTACCATAAGACCCACTATAACAAGCACTTTCAACTGTTCCATTAGCTACTACTTTAATTGGTGTACCTGTAACTGCTCCTATATCTAATCCTGTATGTGTAGAAACTCTTATTCTACTACTAACTCCATATCTTGATGTAATATTTCCATTTACCGGCAATGATGCAATTTTTATACCATTTACATTTTCTGTATTTTCTTCCACAACTTGTTCCACTTTATCATTTAGTTTTAACTTATTTAAAATATTACTTTTTGCCACATCTAATGAATCGGTTTTTATATCTTCTACATTTCGAGTATGAACCTCTTTTATTTCAATCTGCAAATCACTGTTTTTTTCTTTTAAATATGTTAAAACCACTTGTGCATCTGTCCATGTATCAACACTTTCCAATTTTTCATTACTAACAAATATATCAAAGTATTGATAGTTTATAACCATGCTTTTTTGTATTGCTATTAAAATGTCACTTTCACTTGTCTGCTGTTTTTTATTTACAAATTTAATTTGATATTCTGGTTCTGCTGGTATGCTAACACTTAAAACATTTTTTGCATCATAATTTTCAATATTATCATGAATAATTCCCTTAAAATAATTTTTACTTTTTACATATCCTAGCAATTCTCCAGAAACTCTTACTTCATACACCGGCTTATATTTTATAATTATCAACGCTAATATAAAAGCCAATGCTAATAAAGCAAATTTAAAAAACCTGAAAACTTCTTTTGTGTAGAATTTATATCTTCTACTTAAAATAAATTTCACTCTCCTTTATGTTTATTTAATAGCGTGACTATTCTTTATTATACTACATATTGTTTCCAAAATCAAGTTTTGTATACTATCCATTTTATATTGCAACAAAAATCTGCAAACACCAACTCAAAATACGAATTTTTTTTAACAACTTTATAAACCTATTAGTTCTATTTTTCACATAAAGTTACTTCAAAACTTATAAGTTAAATGATATATTAATTGTCAGAATAGGAAGGTGATTAAAATGGCTATTGATTACTCTGTTATAGGTTCAAGAATCAAAGAAGCAAGAATTTCTAAAAACTTAACACAAGAAGAATTAGCAGACCAAATCGACATATCTGTTGCATTCTTAAGTAGAGTTGAAAGAGGAAATTCACACATAAATTTAAAAAGACTAAATCAAATTTGCGGATTATTAGATGTTTCAGAAGGTTACATATTAAATGGAGCTTCAAATAACTCAAAAAATTATTTGGAACACGAATTTGCAGAACTTCTAAAAAAAGTATCTCCAAAAAAACAAAAATTAATTTATAATGTAGCAAAAGCTATTGCAGAAACTGAAGATTAATATAAAAAATTAATATAACACAATTAATGCGGCATGATTAAAAAATTTTGATATTTTATTAATCTAAGTCGTATTTTTTTATTCTACTTGGCAATACTAAAATTGAAAAACGTAAGGAAGGATTGTGATAAATTATGGATTTTAAACAATGGAATGGATTTAAAGGTGGAGATTGGAAAGAAGAAATAAACATTAGAGACTTTATACAACACAATTATACACCTTATGAAGGAGATTCAAACTTCTTAGAAAAAACAACTGAAAAAACAGATAAACTATGGAATGAAGTTTTAGAATTATACAAAAAAGAGCATGAAAGTGAAGGCGGAGTATTAGATATAGACACAAAAACGATTTCAACAGTATCAGCTCATAACGCAGGATATATTGATAAAGATTTAGAAGAAATTGTTGGTCTACAAACAGATAAGCCTCTAAAAAGAGCAATTATGCCATTTGGTGGAATAAGAATAGTAGAAAAATCTTGTGAAGCATACGGAAGAAAAGTAGATGAAGAAGTAGAAAATATCTTCCATCATTACAGAAAAACTCATAATGACGGTGTATTTGATGTATATACACCAGATATTAGAGCTGCACGTTCTAGCCATTTAATAACAGGATTACCAGATGGATATGGCCGTGGTAGAATTATTGGGGATTACAGAAGAGTTGCTCTTTACGGTGTTGATTATCTAATTCAAGAAAAATCACAAGAACTAGAAATACTAGATGTAAATGAATTAACAGAAGATATTATTCGTGAAAGAGAAGAAATAAAAGAACAAATAAAAGCATTAAATGAATTAAAAGTAATGGCAAATAAATATGGATTTGATATTTCTGAACCAGCATCAACAGCAAAAGAAGCTGTTCAATGGTTATATTTTGCATATTTAGCAGCAATAAAAGATCAAAATGGAGCAGCAATGAGTTTAGGTAGAACTTCTACATTCTTAGACATTTATTTTGAAAGAGATTTACAAAATGGAACACTTACAGAAAAAGAAGCTCAAGAAATTATGGATCATTTTATAATGAAATTAAGATTAGTTAGATTTTTAAGAACACCTGAATACAACGAATTATTTAGTGGAGATCCTGTTTGGGTAACAGAAAGTATTGGTGGTATGGGAATAGATGGTAGAACTCTAGTTACTAAAAACTCATACAGATTACTACATTCTTTAGAAAATTTAGGACCTGCACCAGAACCAAATATGACAGTACTATGGTCAACTAGATTACCAGAAGCATTTAAACGTTATGTTGCAAACTTATCTATAAAAACATCATCATTACAATATGAAAATGATGATTTAATGAGAATCACTTTAGGTGATGACTATGGTATTGCATGTTGCGTATCACCTATGAAAATAGGAAAACAAATGCAATTCTTTGGAGCAAGAGCTAATCTAGCCAAAACATTACTATATGCTATAAATGGTGGAAAAGACGAAAAAACAGGAAAACAAGTTACTCCAGAATATGCACCAATAACATCTGAATATTTACATTATGATGAAGTAATGGAAAAATTTGACCAAATGATGGATTATGTTGCAAAAATTTATATAAAAGCTCTAAATGCTATTCACTATATGCATGACAAATATTCTTATGAGGCAATAGAAATGGCATTACATGACAAAGACATAATAAGAACTATGGCTTGCGGTATAGCTGGCTTATCAGTTGTAGCAGATTCATTATCTGCAATAAAATATGCAAAAGTAAAAGTAATTCGTGATGAAAACAATTTAGCTGTTGATTATGAAATAGAAGGAGATTTCCCAAAATTCGGAAATGATGATGATAGAGTTGATAAAATAGCAGTTGATATTGTTAAAGCATTTTTAGTAAAATTACAAAAACATCAAACATATAGAAATTCTAAACAAACATTATCAATCTTAACAATTACTTCTAATGTTGTATATGGAAAAGCAACTGGAAATACTCCTGATGGAAGACGTGCAGGTGCACCATTTGGACCTGGAGCAAATCCATTACATGGAAGAGATAAAAATGGAGCTTTAGCAGTAATGAATTCTATTGCAAAATTACCTTTTGAAGAAGCAGAAGATGGAATTTCATTTACATTTTCTATTACTCCTGGAACTTTAGGAAAAACAGATGAACAACGTATTGATAATTTAGTAACAATGCTTGATGGATATTTTAAACAAACTGGACATCATATAAATGTCAATGTTTTTGATAGACAATTATTATTAGATGCTATGGATCATCCTGAAAAATATCCTCAATTGACTATTCGTGTTTCTGGATATGCTGTAAACTTTACTAAACTTACTAGAGAACAACAATTAGATGTTGTTAACAGGACAATACACGAAAAAATCTAATTATTTTCCAAATTATCTATGCCTTAAGAAAGGAATACAACAAATATGGAAAAAGAAAATTTAAAATATTATGCCAAAGTACATTCCATAGAATCTTTTGGAACTGTAGATGGCCCTGGTATAAGATTTGTACTATTTTTACAAGGATGCCATCTACAATGCAAATATTGCCATAATAGAGATACTTGGGATATGAATGGTGGAAGTTATAAATCTTTAGATGATATTTATGAAAAAATACTAAAATACAAAAATTATATTTTTGAAACTGGTGGTGTAACAATTACAGGTGGAGAACCATTATTGCAAGTTCATTTTTTAATTGAACTATTTAAAAAATTAAAAGCTGCTGGATTTCATACTTGTATTGATACATCTGGAATGTTTGCTATAACTAAGAATATAAAAGAATTACTTACCTACACTGATTTAGTTTTATTAGATATAAAACATATTGACAACGAAAAATGCAAAGAACTAGTTGGTGTTGGAAATTCTTTAGAATTAAACTTTGCTAAGTATTTAAGTGAAAGCAATATTCCAGTTTGGATTAGACAAGTTCTTGTTCCCGGCTATACAGATGATGAACAAGATTTGCTTAAATTAAAATCTTTTTTATCAACTCTATCTAATGTAAAAAAGATTGAAATATTACCTTATCATGATATGGGTAAATTCAAGTGGAAAGAACTTGGATTTAAATATCCTTTAGAAAACGTTAGAGTTGCCACTTCTGAGGATGTAGATAGAGCAAAAAAAATATTAGGAATATAAACAAAAATAATAAACTGTTATGAATTATTCAAACATTAGAATATAATTCATAGCAGCCTTTTTATATTATAAGAAAATTATTTAAAATTACTATAATTCTTTTATTTTATCTACTACTTCATCTATATTTTTCTTAGGAGTAGAAGCTCCAGCCATAATACCAATTTTATTAAAAGACTTAATATTAGAAATAGCTAAATCATCTGCATTTTCTATACAAACAGTATTTTTACAATTTGCTTTAGCAACATCAAATAATTTTTTAGTATTTGAACTATTTTTTCCTCCAATAATTATCATAAAATCAACTTCAGAAGCAATTTTCTTGGTTTCATCTTGTCTTAATTCAGTAGCCATACAAATTGTATTATTAGAAACAAATTCTATATCACGGTTTAACTCATTTTCTAAAATTTCTCTAATTATAAAATATTTTTCTACACAAAAAGTAGTTTGAGAAATAAGTAAAACCTTTTTTACTTCAGATTTCTCTATAGCTTCTAAAGCCTTAAAAACATCATTATCATTACTAACAACATAAACATTTTCCCCACAATAGCTCAAAGTTCCAATATTTTCTGGATGCTTTTTATCTCCACATAACACAATAAAATACCCATCATCAGCATATCTCTTAGCAATATCATGTATTTTTAAAACATTTGGACATGTAAAATCTTTTATCTCAATATTGCTATTTTTAGTATTTTCATATACTTCTTTAGGCACACCATGTGCTCTAATAATAGTTATATCTTCTGCATCTGATATATTATCAATAAATTTAATTCCATCTTTTTTTAAATCTTCAACAACAGTTTTATTATGTACAATCTCTCCTAAACAGCAAATAGATTTTCCTTTATTTTCTTCCAAAACTTTTTTACATCCTTCTACTGCCCTATTCACACCATAACAAAAACCCGCATTTTTCCCTACAATAAATTCCATATATAATTCTCCTTTTTATATTGTAAAAAGGACCAAAAAATCAAAACATTTTTAAGTCCTTATACTTCCTTACATTCCTAATAATTTAAGTTCAATATTTTCCATTCTATACTTACCATCAACAAGTTTAAATTCAACTAAAGTGTTTTCCAAAGTTTCTTCATTTTGTCTTAAATCAGTAGTAAAATACAATTTAAGTTGAGGAATTTCAACCTGATTAGTAACAATTTCTTTAAAAGTCTCTGCCATATGTTTTTCATCTTCACAAACAAAGATCAATTGAGGCATTGCACTAAACCCAGAATCACCAGGAACAAAATTAGCATAAAAATCTCGATATAACCTCATTTTTTCAACCAATTTCTTCTTCCAATCTGGCTCTCTTCTAATAACTTCAAACAAAAATTGAATTGATTTACTATTTTTAGTTAATTTTACACAACCACCTGTTGCTTTAAAAACCTTACCTGCTGTTTTAGCAGTCAAACTTGGCTTTACAATAAAATCATCAAAAGCTTTAACTTTACGCAAATACGCAATTAATGTTTGATTTCCAGCTAATCTTTTTTTAATCATTGGAACAGGTTTAGTATTATCAGAAGGTTGCCATTTACATTCAATTTCTTTAGAATTTAATAAATATTTACCCATTTTTTCTAAGCAATAAATTCTATAAATTCCCTTTCCTTCTTCAGAAGTAAAATAATATCTTGTTAAAATTTTAGATTTTACTAAAGCTTCTAATTTATTATTTAATTTATCTTGTGATTTTACATCAATTCCCTTTATCTCTAACATTTGGTATAATTGTCTTGAAGTAATAAACTCAAATTGATTTACTAATTCCAATATTGCAAAATGTATATCTGTAATATGTCCTATATTTATCTTATGTACAATTTGATTCATAGATACATATCCATCTTTTCCATCAAATGTCTTTATTTCACCTTCTCTAATTGCAAATGGTGATACCTGTGCTTTAATTTGGTTATCTTCAACCATATTAATTCCTCCTTTAAAATTTAGAATTTTCTAATAAGATGTTTTTTGAACCAGTCCCCAAAAACATCATATGATAAATAATTTAACTTTTCTTTTGTTATAATCTATTTTTTTAATATAGACATCTATTTTTTGTCCATATTTAAAACCTGATTTATATTCTGCCATACCAACTAAATTGGGAGATAATTCTATAAAAATACCATTTTTGTTCTTTTCTGTTTCTCTAACAATTCCTTGTACTTTTTCTCCTGCATTAAATTTTTTAACATTTTCCTCCCATGTACCAAAATTTTCTTTGTATGATAATGATATTTTTCCACTTTCCCTATCTATAGATTTTACCACAACATTTATTCTTTGTCCAATTTTTAATCTCTCATAAGGTGTTTTTATTCTAGCCACAGACAGATCTTCTATATGTGCTAACCCTACTACTCCACCACCTATTTCTATAAAAGCCCCATATGAAGTAATATTTTTAACTATACCATTTACTCTGTCACCAACATTTAAGTCCTTTTTTACTGATTTTACTGCTTCTTCTTGAACACACCTTCTTGATAAAATAGGAATATTATTTTCATTAAATCCTTTAATTTTAAATTGTACAAACTTATGAACTTTTCCTGTACACAAATTTTGTTTTGGTAAACCATCTTGTTCTAAGTTTATTCCTTCTATTTCATTATGTGGTATTATCCCTATTAATTTGTTTCCTAAATTAACATGTAAATTATAATCTTTATCACATCTTTCCACTACACCTTGATATATTTTTTCTAAATTACCTTCTTTTTTCATATCAATAATATTAGAAAGTTCAGAATTCCAACCTTCTGGTAAAAATTTAAATTTACTCATTTATATTCTCCTTTTTCTTATGTTTTTATCATTATATACTTTTGTAAATAAAATTGCAATAGAAAAAATCTTTGATTTTTTCAGTAATTTGTTCGTATGTAAAAATTCTTAATTTAATAAAGATTTAATCTCATTATTCTTTAGATATCTCCATTGTCCTAATGGCAAATCTTTAACAACAATATTTCCAATTTTAGTTCTATGTAAAGCTAAAACCTTTCTACCTATAGATTCACACATTTTTCTAACTTGTCTATTTTTACCTTCATGAATAACAATTTCTAATCTTGAAATATTCTTTTCAAAATCCGTCTTTAAAATTTTAACTTTAGCAGGTCTTGTTACATATCCACCTATATCAACACCTGTACAAAGTTTATCAACCTCTTCTTTAGTTATAATTCCTTTTAAAGTCACAGTATATGTCTTATCTATTTCATGTTTAGGATGTGTACATTTGTAAACAAAATCTCCATCATTAGTTAAAATTAAAGCACCTGAGGTATACATATCTAATCTTCCAACTGGTACAACTCTTTCTTGTACTTTTACTAAATCCATTACTGCATCACGATTAAATTGGTCTTTAACAGTAGTTACATAACCTATTGGTTTATTTAACAAAATATACACTTTTTTGTTTTTATTTTCAACTTTTTTTCCATCAAAATAAACCTGATCTTCATCTGGATTTATCTTTGTTCCTAACTCTCTAATTATAATACCATTTACCATAACTCTTCCATCTAAAATATATTGTTCACACTTTCTCCTAGAACCAACTCCATTATTAGCCAAATATTTTTGCAATCTTTCTTCTTCCAATTTAATACATCCCTCCTATTTAAATATTATTTTCACTTTCACAATCTTTTAAAACATTTTGTAAATATTCAGGTATTTTAGCCTCTACATATATTTCTTTATTTGTTATAGGATGTTTAAATTTTAAACTTTTAGCATGAAGACATTGTCCAGATATATTCCACTCATTTTTACCATTAGAATAAACCCCATCACCAATAATTGGAAAACCTATTTTAGATAAATGCACTCTAATTTGATGTGTCCTACCAGTTTCTATTTTTACTTCCAATAAAGTAACATTATTCCTATAAAAACGCTCCAAGACCTTAATATGTGTTACAGCATTTTTTCCTTCTCTATTAACAGCCATCTTTTTTCTATCTGTCTGACTACGAGAAATAGGCATATCTATTGTTGCCTCATTTTCTTTTACAATTCCTCTAACTAATGCTATATATGTTTTTTCTATTTCATGATTTTTTAACATTTCACTAAGTTTAATATGCGCTTTATCATTTTTTGCTATAATAATTGCACCAGATGTATCTTTATCCAATCTATGAACTATACCAGGTCTTAATTCTCCACCTATTCCTGATAATGAATCTTTGCATAATGCCATAACTGCATTTACCAAAGTACCATCTGGATTACCATTAGCAGGATGTACAACCATTCCCTTTGGCTTATTTACAACCAAAATATCATTGTCTTCATACAAAATCTCTAAAGGAATATCTTGTGCTTTAAGTTCAACCTCTCTTATTTCTTCTGGTATAACAGTAATTATATCATTTTCCTGAATTTTATAAGAAGGTTTTGTCTTTTTTCCATTTACTTTTACATTTTCATATTCTATCAATCTCTTAGCATTCTCTCTTGATATCTCTTTTTCATCTGCCAAAAAAGAGTCAATTCTTTTTCCTTTTTGTTCTATATTTACAACAATTTTTTCAAAATTTTCTTTCAATTTTAAAACTCCTTAATTTCCTTCTTCTACACTTTCTTTATTTGCATTTAATCTTTCGTAAATTGTAAAATGTTCATCTTCATACAACTTCTTATAATTCGGATCTTTAGTCTTTTTAATAATCATATTCATTTTAGAATCTTTATAAGTTATTACATGTGTTATACTATATTTTTCAAATGTATCTTCATAAAAAGTACCAATTGAAGAAGTATTTATAAAATCCATAAATATGTCTTCTTTTCCATTAAATTCCGGTGCATATAAATCTGCACGAGAATCAATAAATACAGGAATTCCTCTAAAGAGCATATAACTACCATAATTATACTCATTATAAAACCTAGCTTTTCCCAAATCAATATTATTCAAAATATAATCACAAGCTTGAACTGGATATGAACTACTATTTACAAACTTAGAATTCTTTTTTGGTATTGCTTGTTTATAACTAATAAATACTATAAAAACAATCAAAAAAACAGTAACAACAGGAGTAGTAACCATCTTTAGCAATTTATCAGGATCAATCATATATTCTTTAAACGTTTGTGTAATCAGCCTTGTTAAAATTACTGTTCCAATAATTGCAAACATTGTTATTTGTCTTGCTGATGAAAACATTAAATAACACAATCCACCAACAAAAAATAAATCACTTAAACGAATTTTAGTCTTTAAAAACATTAAAATTGCTAAAAACAAAATTAATATACATATTGCTTCCTGACTATTTATTAATGTTAATGGCAAATGTTCATTAATATTTTTTACCGTATTTCCTATCATTGTTTTATACAAATACGTATATGGTGTATCTCCTAATGGAGTCAATAATCCTGTAAAAATACAAATAATCATAACCAAAATTAAAAATTTTACATTCTTGTTTTTCACCATTTGTATTTTATATACATTTTTCTGATTTTGTTCTCTTCTTATCTTCACCATTGAGACTTTTTCTTTATTTTTCTGTAAATCTTCCATAGCCTTTGCCAATTTATCATCAACATTTTTTAAATTCTTAGCCTTTTTCAAATACCTTATCCTAATTTCTAAAATAAACTTTTGAATTTTATTATATAATACAACATCTATAATACATTCTATTAAATATTCACATATATAAGGTAAAAACAAAACAAAATAAAATGGCCATACAGCAACATGAAGATTAGCAATTAAAATAGGAATTATAAATAACGGTATAACATACTTTATTTTTCCAGATTCCAAAAATTTTTCTATAAAATATACTGTCCAAATAAATAATATAAATGTTACCAATTGTGCTCTAGCAGCAATATATGGTTTTAAAACATACATAGCACCAATCGCTACTACAAAAGAAATTACCTTATTTTTAGTTAATTTTTCTGTAACTAAAAACAATGAAATTCCCAATACACATGATAATAAGCATGTAACAACAAAAATCCCCATAAAACCAGTATTTGCATATAAATAATATGTTAGCAAATCATATAACCAATGTGGATATGTATAACTCAAATTTTCATGCCATGAAAATGGATCTTTCATATCTACACCATATTTACTTATATGTTCACCAACTTTTATTGTGTAATATGTATCATTTTGCATAGTTACTGGCGAAATAGAAACACAAAATATTGATATTAAAACTATAGCCAAAATCATAAAAAAAGTTGGCTTTGAAATTTTCAAAAAAAATTTTTTCATGTTGTTACCTCTTTACCTTTTTGTTTTGATTTATTATAACATGGCACCAAATAAAAATCAAGAAAAAAGAAATCCATTAGAAATATATATTCTAATAAATTTCTCTTATAAAATAAATTATAAACAAATTTTATATGCATTTTTATATTAAACAGCTTCTTTATTATCTTCAACTGTTTCTTCATTATTTTCTGCGTCATCTTCTTCTACAATTTCTAAACTTCCAATAGAAACTTCATAAGCTATTTTAGTTTCAACTGTACCATCTTCATGCTTTTTCTCATATTCTCTTGATTGTACTCTACCTACAACCTTTACCTTTGTTCCAACTTCTAAGTTTTGAGAAAATCTTGCATTTCTTCCCCATGCTATACAAGGAATATAATCAGATTTATTATAAGCTCTGTTAACTGCTAACAAAATATCTGCTATTTCTCTTCCAAAAGGTGTTTGACGATAAATTGGTTTTTTACAGATAAATCCAATAAGTACTACTTCATTTGAAATACTATCTTTTTTTACAATCTCATTATCTTCTTCATTTTCTTCTACTTCTACAACATCTTTTGCAAAAACTGTTAATATTAATTTGTTTCTTTCATTTTCATAACTATTGTATGAACGAAATTGTCCTTTAACTAACAATTTTTTTCCTTCTTGTAACATTTCATCTGTAATTAATCTTTCTGAGACTGTAATTGGTATGATATCTGCATTTCCACTTAGACGTGGTATGCTAAGTTTAAAAATAAAGAATCTTTCTCCATATATCTCATGGCTAAATTTCTTTTCTCCTGTTACTTTTCCAACTAATGTTAAATAGTTGCTTTCTAAATAATTTGTATCCAATTTGGTTTCCTCCCTATATTTTTATTTTTTCAATTGTATAATCTTCTCCGAGTATTTCCTACAATTACCATTATACAACATTTTTTTGCATTTGTCTACATAAAAAGTTAATTTTTTTCATTTTTTCAAAATTTATAAAATATCAGGCTATTTCAGTATCTTATAACTTAAATACTCATATTCTTATTATATAACAATTCTAATATAAATATAACCATATTACCATAAATATCTAAATTTTTCACTGGATATATTGACTTTTCACCTATATCCAT
>OLVW01001104.1_pt1 | contig 24553 bp, 15 predicted proteins | sample 1673301 | NCBI WGS metagenome assembly OLVW01 (sample SAMEA3178941, study PRJEB25190) | human gut metagenome
CGGCGGAACCATGGCTGCCGTGCACTCGGAAAACGACCACTACAAGTTCTACGAACAGCGCGGCTACCGGCTCACTGACGAGGTCTATGAAGGCGGTCGTCACGGCTGGCTGGTCAAAGACTTGATTCTTGGCTCCGAGAATTAAGGGCCGCTGTCTGTCCCGCGCCGTGTTCAAATCGCTGCAATACAGCGAGTTCGAAGCATCCTGTATGAATTGCTGGACGACTACAGCGCGCAGACAATCAGATAAATCGCCACGACGTGGCAGGCGTACCCGATGACCGTGCCCAAGTGAAACACCTCGTGGAACTCGAACCAGCCGGGGACGGGGTTCGGCTTGCGCAGCGCAAAACACACGGCGCCGGCGATATACGCGGCGCCTCCGCATGCGATGAGTATGGTCGCAGCCGGACCCACTGCGGGAGCCGTCCATAGCTGCGGAATAAGCGTCACCGGCGCCAATCCCAGCACAACATACACAGTGGTGAACACCCAGTTCGGGGTGCGCAGCCAGACGATATGCAGTATCGTGCCGATCGCCGCGGTCACCCAAATCACCGTGAGATATGGCCGGCGAATCGCCGGGCTGAGCGCGAACAGCACGGGTGTGTTGGTGCCGGCGATGATGAGGAAGATGTTCGAATAATCGATGCCGCACAGTACGCGAGTCACCTTCGCGCTGCGCCACGGCACGACGTGCAGCAGCGCGCTGTTGCCGAACAGCAGCATGGCCGAGGCGCCGTACACTGCGCAGGCCGCTTTGACCGAGCCGGCCGGCGCGATGCAGATGAGTACGATGGACGCCGCGATGCACAGCGGCAGGGTGGCGAGGTGAAGCCATCCGCGCAGTCGCGGCTTGCGATTGCCGAATGCATCCACGGGGACGATCTGGCGCTTGATCGCCTTCAGTGCGGCCTTGGCTTGGCGGTAGCGCGATTGCGCGGCCCTGTATCGGGCCGATGCACGGTCCAGTGCGGTGGGGTTGGCGCTTGCGCTGGATTTTTGACTCGCGGTTGCGGAAGGCGCAACTGTTGCGGCGGAAGCCATGGTTCGTCCAGATGGCGTGCTGATGGAAACGCTCATACTGATCACCTCGCTATGGCCGGCGACGCTCTCCCGGCCACTAACTTACGCTGCCGTAACCTAGTATAGGCCCGCGCAATAATCAAGGTTGATTTCGTAATGCTTACAGTTCTTCCGTGGTGTGGTATTCGGTGGTGCGGTTGCGGAATACATCGCCGAGTCTGTGAACTCGTATTATGCGTGTCTGCTGGGTCCGACTTGTGTCGGTTCCTGATTTCGGATTGCTGCGAATGATGCTCCCGACACCGCCCTGCCAATTGTCGGATTCGTACGGCTCGGCCATTCGGTCGAGCTGGTCGTCGGTGACTCCAAATGCTTCGTTGATTTCGTCTCGGTTCATGATGCTATGTAATGCTAGTTTATGGCGGATGGAAAGTTGAGGAAAGTTAAATCTGCTTCATGGGCTTCTCTCTGATCTGTATTTGTCCCGGTTCATATGTCAATCGTTTGACCTGTCGACCGGGGCAGAATCCGCTGTCCCGGTCGGCGATTTCGGCTTGTTTTCGTGAACCGGGACACTCCGGTTTCCTCAACTCATATCGTCTGGCAGACGGAATCGGCGGAATAAGGCCGATTCTGGAATTGGCACGTTGTCCCGGTTTTCGCATAAATCGATTGACATTTATACCGGGGCAACAAAAATTGTCCCGGTTTGCAAAGATCGCCCGAAATCGCGAACCGGGACAGCGGATTCTGGCCTGGCTTGAACGTCAAACGATTGATGCAGGTACCGGGACATTTTCCGCCACGAAAGTTGGGCCATAAGTCTCAAGTCCTAAGCCCCCCCTGAAAAACGGCGCTTGCCCGGACAAAGCAAAAGGGCTGGAACCTTCCGATTCCAGCCCTTTAGTTGCTGGTGCGAGTGGGGGGAGTTGAACCCCCACGAGCATACACTCACTGCCACCTGAAGACAGCGCGTCTACCATTCCGCCACACTCGCAGACAATCGCCTAACTTACACCCGGCTGGGTAATCATGCAATCTTCGGCGTGTCGCATGGGAGGCAGGGATATATCGCTTGTGGGTCTCCTGCGGGCGCCGTGATCTTTGAGGGTGGCGGCACTCCCCTCAGTCACTTCGTGACAGCTCGTCCGCAATTAAGGACGGGCCTTGCCTGCAACCTGCTGGTTCGACTATCGTCTCACCTTCGACTACAAACAGCCCACTGGGCTGTTTGCTTAACGTCTCAGCCTCAGCGAGGGGAGCAGAGAGAAGTTCGGCACAAGCCGCAACGAAGGAGAAAAACTCACAACCCTGGCCGGCGCTCGCCGTTGCCGTAGAAGTGGGCCAACGCTTCGTCGCGGAACTCATCAAAGTATCCGCCGTCGATCGAGGCGCGGATGTCGTCCAGCAGCTTCACGAAGAAATGCTCGTTGTGAATCGTGGCCAACGTGAAGCCGTTGAATTCGCGTGCGCGAAGCAGGTGGTCGACGTATGCGCGCGAGTAGTGACGGCACGTGTAGCAGTCGCATCCTTCCTCCAGCGGGCCGAAATCGAACTTGTGCTGGGCGCGTTTGATGTTGTATCGGCCCGACCTCGTGTAGATCGCGCCGTTGCGGGCGCAACGTGCGGGGGCCACGCAGTCGAAGGTGTCGCCGCCGTTCTCCACGCAGGCGAAGATATCGTCCACGGAGGCGATGCCCAGCACATGGCGCGGGCGGTTCTCCGGCATCGCGTCGCAGATCCACGCGCAGGTGTCTCCAATGATGCGCTTCTCGATTGCGCCGCCGATTCCCACGCCGTCGAAGTCCAGCGAGGCGATCTGCGAGGCCGCGCGCCGGCGTAGATCCTCGTAATTCGCGCCCTGCACCACGCCATACAGCGCCTGATACGGCCTGCCCAGGCGTTCCGCCGTCAGCCGCTGGTGCTCGTCCACGCAGCGACGGGCCCAGCGGAACGTGCGCTCCACCGAATCCTCCTGGTAGGAGCGGGTGTTCATCAGCGTGGTGAGTTCGTCGAACGCGAACATGATGTCTGCGCCGATTTTGTGCTGGATGCCCATCGAAATCTCAGCGGAGAAACGATGTGCGTCACCATTCAAAGGCGACTTGAACGTCACGCCGTCCTCATCCACCCAGGCCATGCGCTCCTTGCCCTTGGCGATGATGTCGTCCGACTTCATGCCGGTCACGTCCATTGCCAGCGTCTTCTTGAAGCCGACGCCCAGCGACATCACTTGGAAACCGCCAGAATCGGTGAACGTGGGCCCATCCCAGTTCATGAAACGCGCCAAGCCGCCGGCCGCGTCCAGCACGTCCTCGCCCGGGCGCTCGAACAGGTGGAAGGCGTTGGCCAGCAGGCACTGTGTGCCTAGATCCTTCATCTGCTCGGGCAACACGGCCTTCATCGCGGCTTGCGTGCCCACCGGCACGAAGGCAGGCGTGCGAATATCGCCGTGGGGCGTGTGAATGATGCCGGTGCGGCCGTATCGGGCACCGTCTCGCCCAAGCCCGCTGGCCGTGGATGGCAGGCGGGTGATCGTTTCGAAATGGAAGGCGCTGCGGTCGCCGGGCTGTCCGGGCTGTGCGCCCAACGGATGTTCAAGAAGGCTGATCGTCATATGTTCACTTTAGGCAGAAGGGCCAGAAAAGGGCCGGAAATTGTGAAGAACTCGGTTTCGAGGGGCGGATTTCGCCGCTCCCGAACGTCTACTTCCGCTTCAAGGGGTTCCCGGTCAAGTAGGCCGGCTGCAAAAATGGCGGAATGGCGTTAAATGAGGGCCCTTGATACTCGGAATTGACCGCGCGAACAGCCCCTTGAAGTGCAAGTAGATGTTCCCGAAACAGGAAATCAGCCCCTCGAAGCCGAGATGCCCATAAGACTCTGCGATGATTACGCATAGACTTTCAATCAACGTTCAGAAAACCTCCAGATTGACTGCCTTTACTACTGAGGTAGCACACGAGAAGTGGCAATGGGCAAGTGCCCGAATAGCCGCCGAACAGACGCGATGGGAATTTAGGAAAAGGAGCAGCAATGGCTGACGAATTTAACCCGCAGGGCGTCGACCAGACCCCGCGGAATAACGAAAACCCCAATAGTACTGCCGATACCGGCAACGCCGAGCCGAAGAACCCGTTTGTGGGTGGCGACTCGGTTGATGCCGGCAACGCCAGCGATTCCAGCGAGCAGCAAGCCCCGGTTTCCTCGGCCGCCCTCGCTGCCGATCAGCAGCCTACGCAAGCCGCTACCGACACTGCCGCCACCGAGCCCATCCCGGACTACGCCTCCGCCAAGGGCGAGAGCACGGTGGTCTCCTCCTCGCCGGCTTCTCCGGCAGCACCGGCCGCAGGCCAGACCTCGGCCACAACTCCGCTGTATCGTCCGGCCCCGGAATATGGCGCTTATGGTCCGACCCCGACTCAGGCACAGGGCCAGCAGGGCGGCCAGGCCGGCAGCAATGCCCAGCCCACGCAGCAATTCCCGTTCGGTCAGCCTGCACAGCAAACCCTACAGGGCCAGCAGGGCAACCGCAATCCCTACTACACCAATAACCCGCAGCCGCAGGGCAACGGCAATCCGTTCAATCCGCCCACGCAGCCGCAGCAGAACAACGGCAACCCGTTTGCCAGCCAGTCCGGTCAGAATGGCCAGAATGGCCAGCAGCCCCAGCAGGGCGGTCTGTTCGGTTTCGGCACTCCCGGTACCGGTACGCCGAACGGTCAAGGTCCGACCCAGCCGGGACAGCCCGGTCAGCCCGGCCCCGCCAAGCAGGGCATGTCCAAGACGGCGAGCAACATCCTCATCGCCGTGGTCGCCGCCGTTCTGGCTGCGGGCCTCTGCCTGGGCCTCGGTTACGGCGCCCTCACCAGCGGCCTGATCACCTTGCCGACCAGCAATTCGCTGTCCAACGTCAGCTCGAATAAGTCCGGCTCCGGGTCCGCCACCGCCAAGAGCGGCGAAGCCCCCGACTGGCAGACCGTCGCCAGCGATGTCTCCGGCTCCGTGGTCTCCATCCAGACCGCGTTGAGCAACGGCACCGCCAAGGGATCCGGCGCCATCATCGACACCGAAGGCCACATCATCACCAACAACCACGTGATCTCCGGTGCCCAGCAGATTCAGGTGACGCTTGCCAACGGCAACATGTATTCCGCCACGCTCGTCGGCACCGACACCACCACCGATCTTGCGGTCATCAAGCTCGACAACCCGCCGAGCGACCTCAAGGCCGTGAAATTCGCCGATTCCGACAAGCTCGCCGTCGGCGAGAACGTGATGGCCATCGGCAACCCGCTCGGCTACGACGACACCGCCACCACCGGCATCGTCTCCGCCCTGAACCGCCCGGTGACCGTGACCGACGATAACAACAACGAGATCGTCACCAACGCCGTCCAGATCGACGCGGCCATCAACCCCGGCAACTCCGGCGGCCCGACCTTCAACGCGGCCGGCCAGGTGATCGGCATCAACTCGTCCATCGCCTCGACTGCCACCTCATCCGACTCCGCGGGTTCGATCGGCATCGGCTTCGCCATCCCGTCCAACCTCGTCAAGCGTGTGGCCGACGAAATCATCAAGGACGGCAAGGTCAAGCACGTTGCCCTCGGCGTGGTCATCAAGTCCGACACGGTTGAAGCCGACGGCGTGACCCGCGGCGGCGCGACCATCACCAAGTCCAGCGCCACTGGCAGCGCGGTCGTCTCCGGCGGCCCGGCCGACAAGGCCGGCCTCAAGGAGGGCGACACCATCGTGGCCTTCAACGGCAACGCGGTGAACAACAACTACTCGCTGCTTGGTTACGTTCGTGCCGCGGCTTTGGGAGACAAGGTGACGCTGACCATCGTGCGCGACGGCAAGACCATGGATGTGGACGTGACGCTCGATCAGGAGGAGTCGTCGGTGAACGGTTCGTCCAGCTCCGATTCCAACGGCAACAGCCAGAATAAGCAGAACAACCAGAATGGCAATGGCCAGAACGGTTACGGTAACGGTAACGGCAATGGCAACAGCGATGGCGGCACCGGTGACGGCGGCGGCTTCTCCGACCCGTTCGGCCTGTGGTAAAGCCGACTCGACAACGTCACACGGTGTTGAGCGGTAACCGCTGAACACCGTGTCGGACAAGCAAAGGCCCGTGACAGTGAGCAAACTCCTGCCACGGGCCTTTCGTATGCGCGATTGTGCCCCGCGCCCATGCCGCCAACGCAGTTTCGATATCCGGCATGTCGCGCAACGCTCGTTGATAGGGTAGGTCAAGCACTGAGTTCGGGCGGTGCTCCGAACAAAGCGCATAATTCAATACAAAACTGAATACATTTCTTTACGCCGTGTATCGGAAGGTTGCGCGGGAGCCGAGCAAAGCGAAGCCCCAGGCAAAGCCGCCGGTGGGTTAACAAGGCGTGACCGCAGCGCCGATTGCGCGGGCCACGCTTGCCGTACCGCAATCGACTCCGTATACGAGCGTAAGGAGCAATGATGGGCGCACTCATCAGATTCTTCACCAAAATTCTCGACATCTGCAAGCTTGTGCCGATGCTTCCGGTCGTCGTCATCGCCGCAGTTCCGCTGGCTTTACTAGGCGATTGGCGTCCGTGGGGCAATGCGATGGCGATTCCGGTACTTGGCAATCCGGGCTTCGGCCAGTGGCTGGTTATCGCACTGGTGCTGATTATCGTGATTGACACTGTGCGCGGCATGATTGACGATTTGCGTCATGGGCAGGTTGGAGTCGATGTGCTGGCCGTGGTCGCGATCCTCTCCACCGTGGCCGTCGCCGAATACTGGGCAAGTTGGGCGGTGACGCTGATGATCACGTCCGGCGAGGCCATTGAGGAATACGCTCAAGCCAAGGCCGAGCGCAGTCTGACCGCGCTTATGGAAGCCGCGCCGCAGACCGCGCACGTCGTCAACCTGCCTGGTGTGGGGCGTGGGTTTGCTGCCGATAAGGGCGATTCGTCCGATGGCTTCCGGCGTGTGGGCTTGGCATCGGCTGCCGCCGCCGCGCACCGCTTCGACACGGTGCCGGTCGAGCAGGTGCAGCTGGGCGACGTACTCATGGTGTTGCCGGGCGAAACTGTGCCGGTTGACGGCGAGCTGCTGTCCGGCACGGCCACGCTCGACCTGAGCAATATCAATGGCGAGCCGGTGCCGCGTGAAGTGTTCGCCGGCGCCCGCGTGATGTCCGGCGCGGTGAACGGCTCGACCGCATTGACCATGCGTGCCACCCAAGTGGCCGCCGATTCGCAGTACCAGCGCATCCTCGAGCTCGTGGCCTCCGCGCAGGAATCGCGGCCAGCCGTGGTGAAAACCGCAGACCGCTTGGCCGTGCCCTTTACCGTGCTCTCGCTGGTGATCGCCGGCATCGCATGGGCGGTGTCCGGGGTGCCGACGCGATTCGCCCAGGTGCTGGTGCTGGCCACGCCCTGCCCGCTGCTCATCGCCGCACCGGTGGCATACATCGCCGGAACCGGACGCCTCGCCGCAGCCGGCGTGCTTATCAAAGCGCAGGACGTGCTGGAAAATCTCGGCCGCGTCACGCAGGTGTTCTTCGACAAAACCGGTACGCTCACCGTCAAGCAGCCGCAGGTGGTGCGCGTCGAGATGTTGCCCGGCGCTGCAACCCGTCTCAACGAAGACCATGTGCTGATGATGGCCGGCGCGGTGGAAAGCTACTCGGTGCACATCCTGTCCAAAGGCATTGCCAAGGCCGGCGCGGAGGCGTTGGCCCGACTGCGCCAGCGGTTCGAGGATGGCCAGCGCCTGTGCCCAGAGCCGGAGGCCAGCTGGCCTGGCCATGGCCGGGAGTATCCGGTCGTCAAGAACATCAATGAAGACGCCGGCAAGGGCGTTTCCGGCGAGGTGAACGGACACGCGGTGCGCGTTGGCCGGCTGTCTTTCGCGGCCGCCGGGGAGGATGGATTCTTGGCGGTCGGCGAGGCTGTTCCCCTCAGCCCGCGAAGCGGCCAGCTCCCCCTAAGAGGGGGAGCTCAGCAAAAAGATGACCTGCGCACTCGCTTTGGCCTGCTGCAGCCGGATGAGATGGCGTCCTACGTGTCCGTTGACGGCCGGCTGATCGCGCGCATCGTGCTGCGCGATGTGCCGCGTGCCAACGCCAAGGCAGTGCTCGCCAAACTGCATGAGTTGGGCGTCACCGAGCTCGCCATGCTTACCGGTGACAAGCGGGCTTCCGCCAATATCATTGCCAGCGAAGTCGGCATTGACGAGGTTCACGCCGAACTGTTCCCGGAGGATAAGGTAGCCGCAGTCAGGGCCGCTACAGGAGCCGGCAAAACCGTCACGATGATGGTTGGTGACGGTGTGAATGATGCCCCGGTGCTCGCTGTTGCCGATATCGGCGTGGCCATGACCGATGGCACGTCCACCGCCGCTTCCGAAAGCGCTCAGGTGGTCATTATGAATGACAATATCGCCGCCGTGCCGCGCGCCATCGCCATTGCACGCCGCACCAAGCGCGTGATGCTTCAAGCCGTAATCGCGGGCCTTGTGCTTGCCACCATCGGCATGATTGCCGCCGCGTTCAACCTTATCCCGGTCGTCGTCGGTGCCTTCCTCCAGGAGGCCATCGACGTGGTGAGCATCCTCTGGGCCCTCACTGCCCTAATTGATCGGGACTGATTAAGAATATGAGGCTTCTGCTGTTTTTGTAGGTCAGTTGACTGACCGGGATGGTCGTATGTCGAGTCCACCGCATCGAAACATAATCGGGGCGATACGGTTGGTGACGTGGCGGAAACGGAAATCCCACCCACGAAAGCAGCAATAGCATCGGAGTTATTCATTAGGTCGATTTGACGTTTATTAGGTCGGTCCTTGGTCGGAGCGGCCCTTGAAACCCCGCCGTTCCAAGGGATGGCTTCAGCACCCTCCGACCTAATGGACGAAGAAATGACCTAATGAATGCAATCGAGGTCGTAAAGAGCCGTTGGAGGTGACGTCTTTAATGCCTCAAGGGATTCACTGATTGCACAGAATTCCTACTGCTCTGCGGCGGCTCTTTACCGTCGGCCTTCTAGCCAATCGAGGGGTGGAGGTGACGCGGATTCCTTGTGAGACATAACTATGCTCAACCCGACTGGTTACGTACTGTTGCTCACACGGTATACCGAGAACATCGCCAATTAAAGTGAGATGGCGGGCGAACCGGTCATGATAGGTTTGTCCGGATTTGATTTCTATGAGCATACGGTTGTTAGGATCGGTGAAATCCAACAAATCCACCTCGACCTTGCTGGCATCGCGGTAGAAGAATAATTGTGGCTCCTGATTGGCGTTCAAATGCTGTTTCATGGTTTCCGCAATGATGAGGTTTTCAAATATATCGCCGAACTTGGGGTGCGCAACCAGTGCTTCGACCGTCCGAATGCCCAAGAGATGGCACAGCAAGCCAGTGTCATAAAAATAGAGTTTCGGCGTTTTGACCACCTGTTTGCGTGCGTTCGTGTAGAACGGTATGAGATGGAATGCGATGTAACTTGATTCCAGAATCGACATCCATGCCTTTACGGTTCGCGGACTTACACCAAGTTCATTGGCGATGTTGGTGTAGTTTATGAGTGCTCCGGAACTGAGTGCGCAAAGAGTCAAGAATCGGCGGAATTCAGCCAAATTGCGTACATCAAGATATTCGGAAACATCACGTTCGATATAAGTGTCGATGTAGTTCGAGAAGAACAGATTGAGCGGCATTCTCGTGTCATAAATGCGTGGATAACCGCCTTGCAGCATAAACGTATCCGGAGTAAGGGCCTGATCCGCCTTGCATGCTTCTTGGAATGAGAACGGCAATAACTTGACCAATAGGGAAACCCATAATCTGACATTAGCAGTGCTCGTAGGTTTCCCAAACGCACAAACTATGGCCTAATACACAGAATTCCCACCACCCTCCCTCTGTTGCAACGGAAGGCTTTGCGTTAGGCTAGAGCGCGTGACTGAATCTGTGAATACTGAACTCCGCATTGCTGTAATCGGCGCTGGTCCGGCCGGCGTCTACTCATCCGATATCTTCCTGCGCCAGCTCAAGAAGCTGGGCGAAGAACTTGGCCTCGGCACCGAAGCGCGCATCGACCTGTTCGAGAAGCTGCCGGTGCCGTTCGGCCTGGTGCGTTACGGTGTGGCCCCGGACCACCCGTCCATCAAGTTCATCGCCTCCGCGCTTGAGAAGACGCTCGATAACCCGAACATCCACCTCTACTGCGACGTGGAATTCGGCAAGGACGTGACTCTTGACGACCTGTTGGCCCGTTACGACGCCGTGCTGTTCGCCACCGGCGCGGTCAAGGACAAGCCGCTGAACCTGCCCGGTGCCGACCTTGAAGGCGTGTACGGCGCCGCCAAGTTCGTCGAATGGTACGACGGTTACCCCACCGGTGCCCGCGAATGGCCGCTTACGGCCGAGAACGTCGCCGTGATCGGCGGCGGCAACGTGGCCATGGACGTGGCCCGCGAACTCATGCGCAACGCCGACGACCTCAAGGCCAAGACCGACATTCCGGACAACGTGTACGAGGGCATCGGCCAGAACAAGGCCAAGGTGCTCCACCTGTTCATCCGCCGTGGCGTGGCCCAGGCCAAGTTCAGCGTGCAGGAACTGCGCGAGATGGAGAAGCTGCCCGGCGTGCAGCTCATCATCAACGAGGACGACTTCGATCTGGACGACGAGACCATCGAGGTGGCCGGCAAGGACAAGCTCACCCGCCAGATGGTCGAGGAGCTGTTCGCCGTCCGCGAGATGGCCGAAGACATGGAAGATGACGGCGACGTCGACTTCGAAGGCAACCCGGCCGACCGCAAGTACTACGTGCACTTCAACTCCGCCCCCACCGAGATCCTCGGCGAGGACGGCAAGGTCAAGGCCATCCGCGTGGAGCGCACCGAAACCGGTGCCGACGGCAAGATGCACCGCACCGGCGAGTTCACCGACTACCCGGTCGAGGCCGTCTACCACGCCATCGGCTACAAGCCCGCCGAAGCTCCCGGTATCACCTACGACGAGCACGGCGCCCACCTGGCCAACGCCAACGGCGACGGCCGCATCACCACCGAGGCCGACGGCGGCAAAGTGCGCGACCGCCTGTACGCCACCGGTTGGGCCAAGCGCGGCCCGGTGGGCCTGATCGGCTCCACCAAGTCCGATGCGCTCGCCATCGTGACCAACATGCTCGAGGATCTGGCCAAGGCCGCTGAAGGTGGCCGTGTGGCAGCCGACCGCGACCCCGAATCCATCGACCGACTGCTGGCCGAGCGCGGCATTCGCCCGATCGACTTCGCCGGCTGGAAGAAGGTCGACGCTTTCGAGCGCGCCGAGGGTGCCAAGGAAGGCCGCGAGCACAAGAAGGTCATCGAGCCCGACCAGATGCGCGAGCTCGCCCACGCCTGACGGCCCGCCCACGCCCGTCCGGCATTCGTCCGGCATTCGTCCACCCGGCCGCGCCCCGTGCGGACGCGGCCGGGCTCGGGGCCGGACGGGCCGGGCGAATATGGGACATTGCGCGTGGCGCATATCCAGCAATCATTCAGCCTGCGATTTTAGTGTGTGCATTATGGATGCCAAAGTACGGGTGCACGGCCATTTCAACGGCCTGAAAACAACGCTGCTGTTTGCCCTGATGTGGGCCATCATCATGCTGATTTGGTGGGCCACGGGCGGCAGTCGGCAAACCCTGAGCATCTATATCGTCATCGGCCTGATTACCACGTTCGGCACCTACTGGTTCTCCGACAAACTCGCCATCGCCTCCATGGGCGCGCGGGAAGTCAGCGAGCAGGAAGCCCCGGAGATCTACCAGATTGTGCGTGAACTGAGCGCCAAGGCCGGCAAGCCGATGCCTCGCATCTACATCGCCCCCACCATGAGCCCGAACGCCTTCGCCACCGGGCGCAACGAACGGCACGCGGCCGTCTGCTGTACCCAAGGCATCCTGCAGATTCTCAACGCCCGTGAACTGCGTGGTGTGCTGGGCCACGAACTTATGCACGTGTACAACCACGACATCCTGACTTCCGCCATCGCCTCTGCCATGGCCACCGTCATCTCCTACCTAGGCTATTCGCTGATGTATTTCGGCGGCGGTTCGCGAGACGACCGCGACAGTTCCGGTGGCCTCGGCCTGATCGGCGCATTGCTGAGCGTGATTCTCGCGCCGATCGCCGCGTCTTTGATCCAGATGGCCATCTCCCGCACCCGCGAGTACGACGCCGATGAAGACGGCAGCCTGCTTACCGGCGATCCCGAGGCCCTGGCTTCCGCGCTGAACAAGATTTCCTACGGCGCACAGACCGCGCCGATGCGCAAAACCGCCGGCACCCAGTCCGTCTCCGCAATGATGATCGCCAACCCGTTCTCCGCGGTCGGTTTCTCGCGCTTGTTCTCCACGCACCCGCCGACCGATGAGCGCATAGCGCGTCTCATGCAGATGGCCAACGAAATGAACGGCACGCCGATCGCTCCGCCCACCTACTCCACGCGCGTCGGCAGGTGACGTGCTAGGATAACTATTCGTGCCTCGTTTGGCTGAGCATGCTCGTCACGTGAGGTGCAGCAGCCGTAAGGCATGCGGACATAGTTCATCGGTAGAATGAAAGCTTCCCAAGCTTTAGAGGCGGGTTCGACTCCCGTTGTCCGCTCCATTGATTTTCAATGATTTTCATTATTTCCGGGAAAGTGTCGCGCACGATCGCAAAACTACGCGCTATTTGAGCGCTTTGCCCGCGGAACCCAGCTGCCGGCAAGCCTCGACCACGCGGGCGGACATGGAATCCTCAGCCTTACGGCCCCAAGAACGCGGATCGTAGAACTTCTTCTCGCCCACTTCGCCGTCGATCTTCAGCACCTTGTCGTAGTTCTCGAACACGTGGTCGGCGATTGGACGGGTGAAGGCGTACTGGGTATCGGTGTCGATGTTCATCTTGATCACGCCGTAGCTTACAGCTTCGGCGATTTCTTCCGGGCGTGAACCGGAGCCGCCGTGGAACACCAGCTCAAACGGCTTGCCGTTGGGGAAATCGACTATGCCGGCCGCGCTAGGCAACTCGCCTTCGGCCACCGCGCGCGCCACACGCGCCTGAATGTCGCCGAGTAGCGACGGACGCAGCTTGACCACGCCGGGCTTGTAGGCACCATGCACATTGCCGAATGTGAAAGCGGCCATGTACCGGCCACGTTCGCCCAAACCCAGTCGGCGGGCGACTTCGAGGCCATCTTCCGGAGTGGAATACAGCTTTTCATTGATTTCGGCGGAGTGACCGTCTTCCTCACCGCCGACCGCGCCGATTTCGATTTCGAGCACGGTGTGCGCCTTCTGCGACTTGTCGAGCAGTTCCTCGGCGATGTCCAGATTTTCCTTGAGCGGCACGGTGGAGCCATCCCACATATGCGACTGGAATGTAGGCTCCTGGCCTCGTGCCACCTGATCGGCCTCATGCGCGAGCAGAGGACGCACCCACTCATCCAGATACTGCTTGGCGCAGTGATCGGTGTGCAGAGCGATGGTGATGTTCGGGTATTTCGCAGCCACTTCATGTGCGAAAGCCGCCAGCGCCAGCGAGCCGGTAACGCGATCATTGACCCCCCTGCCGGAGACGTAGGCCGCGCCTCCCACGGAAATCTGGATGATGCCGTCGGACTCGGCGTCTGCGAAGCCCTTCAACGCAGCATTCAGTGTCTGTGAGCTGGTTACGTTGATGGCTGGATAGGCGTAACCGCCTCGGCGGGCGGCCTCGAGCATTTCGGCATAGCGTTCCGGTGTTGCGATCGTCATGGCTTCATTATCGCGCGAGGCATGCCCTCTAGGCTCCGTTCTTCAACCTGTGCGCTGTGCGATTGGTCACAGCATCGCCTCGTACGAGTAGAAATTCGTCACCCATTCCGGGTTGTCGCACCTCCAGCCTCGCCCTGCGTGAGACGAAACTTCGCAGGGTAGAGGGTGTACGGTAGTCTGTTTCCGGCGGAATCGTGCGAATGCGGAGGTGCATCATGCCTGGAATTGTTCTTATTGGTGCTCAGTGGGGCGACGAGGGTAAAGGCAAGGCTACCGATTTGATCGGCACCAAGGTCGATTACGTCGCGCGCTTCAACGGCGGCAACAACGCGGGCCATAGCGTGGTGGTCGGCGATGAGTCGTACGCCCTGCACCTGCTGCCTTCCGGTATTATCAACCCGAACCTGACCCCGGTGATCGGCAACGGCGTGGTCGTGGACCCGGAAGTGCTCTTCGAGGAGATCGACGGCCTGGAATCCCGCGGCATCGATTGCTCCCACCTCAAGGTGAGCGAGGCCGCACACATCATCGCGCCCTACCACCGCACACTCGACAAGGTGACCGAACGCTTCCTTGGCAAGCACAAGATCGGCACCACCGGCCGTGGCATCGGCCCGGCCTACGCGGACAAGATCAACCGTGTCGGCATCCGCGTGCATGACCTGTTCAACGCCGACCATCTGCACGACAAGGTGGAGGCCAGCCTACACCAGAAGAACCAGATGCTGGTCAAGCTCTACAACCGTCGTCCGATTGACGTGGACCAGACCACCGAGGAGCTGCTGAAGCTCGGCGAACGCCTCAAGCCGTACGTGGCCAACACCGGCCTGATTCTCAACAAGGCGCTTGACGAAGGCAAGACCGTACTGTTTGAAGGCGCTCAGGCCACCATGCTTGACGTGGACCACGGCACCTACCCGTTCGTCACCTCTTCCAACCCGACCGCCGGCGGCGCCTGCACCGGCACCGGCGTGGGCCCCACCAAGATCACCCGCGTAATCGGCGTCTCCAAGGCCTACGTCACCCGCGTGGGCGAAGGCCCATTCCCCACCGAACTGCTGGACGAGTCCGGCGAATGGCTGCGTCAGCAGGGCCACGAATTCGGCGTGACCACCGGCCGCCCGCGTCGCTGTGGCTGGTTCGATGCAGTCGTCAACCGGTACGCCTCCCAGGTCAACGGCCTGACCGACATCGTGCTCACCAAGCTCGACGTGCTCGCCGGCCTGAAGGAGATTCCGATCTGCGTGGCTTACGACGTGGACGGCGAACGTCACGACGATATGCCGACTGATCAGGCCGCTTTCGCCGCAGCCAAGCCGATTTACGAGACCATGCCCGGCTGGGATGAAGACATCTCCAACTGCCACTCCTTCGACGAGCTGCCTGCCACCTGCCAGGCCTACGTCAAGCGTTTGGAAGAGCTGAGCGGCTGCCGTATCTCCGCGATCGGCACCGGTCCGCAGCGCGATCATGTCATCCAGATCAATTCGCTGGTCGACTGACCGTCTGCAACGAATTTCCCGGCTTGACTGGTAACGACGCGGCACATGATATCCGCCGGCTGATTCCGCGATTCGACCACTTGAAGTGGAAGATGGCGGCGGCCGGCATAGTCATTGGTCTGGTTTCAGGATTGCTGGTTGTCGTATACCGTCTCGGCATCGAATACGGCACGGATGCGTCCCGTTGGATATATGCGCGGATTCGCGAGACCCCGTGGCTGATTGCGCCGTGGGCGGTTGCCGCGGTGGCGGCCGCGCTGGCAATCGCGTGGATGGTCGGCAAGGAGCCGATGGCTGGTGGCAGCGGCATCCCGCAGACCAACGGCGTGGTGATATGCGGCTTGAAGATGCGTTGGCAGACGATTCTGCCAGTCCGTTTCGTCGGTGGACTGTTGGGCGCGTTGTTTGGTCTGTCGCTCGGCCGTGAGGGGCCGTCCATTCAGATTGGTGCGTCGGGCGCGCAGTGTGTATCCCACCGTTTGCGCGGCCGCCGCCGTGAGGACATGCAGGAGCATTATCTGGTCACCGCCGGTGCCGCGGCCGGCTTGTCCGCCGCGTTCAGCGCGCCGCTGTCCGGCATGATGTTCGCTTTGGAAGGGGTGCATCGGAGTTTTTCCCCTGCGATTCTGATGGGCGCCACCGCCGCATCGCTGACCGCCGATTTCGTCTCAAAATACTGTTTCGGTCTGCGTCCGGTTTTGGATTTCGGTGATATCGGTCAGCTGTCGTTGGAAGAGTATGTGTGGCTGATTCCGTTGGGATTGGTGGCCGGTTTGGTTGGTTCGCTGATGAACCGCTCGTTGCTTGGCTTCCAGACGCTGTACGGCAAACTGCCGGCATGGAGCCGCCCGATGATTGCGATTGCGATCGCGTTGCCTGTCGGCATCTGGTTGCCCGATGTGCTCGGCGGCGGCTCGAATCTGATTGATACCGCCGAACATGCGCGCGTCGGCTTGGGAATGCTGTGTCTGCTGTTCGTGGCGAAGATGCTGTTCACATCCACGAGTTTCGGCTCAGGCGCGCCTGGCGGTATTTTCATGCCGATTCTTGCGGTCGGTTCGTTGGCCGGCGGCATCTGCGGTGAAGTGTTGCATCGATTCGGTGATCTGCCATCCGACGCAGTGGCGGTGTTTGCGGTGTGCGTGATGACGGGCACGCTCGCCGCGTCCGTGAAAACGCCGATCACGTCGATTCTGTTGGCTGTGGAGATGTCTGGAACGTTGACGCACATGCTGCCGGTCGCGGCCGTCGCTTTCGTCGCGCTGTTGGTGTCCGATTTGCTGCGCACCAAACCGATTTATGGGGAGTTGCTGGAGCGGTACGTGCGCGCGCAAGGCATGCAGATGGCGATCGCAAGCCATGTGGGCAGCGGCATTATGGAACTGCCATTGGAAATGGGAGCGATTGCGGACGGCAAGCGGGTGCGTGACGTGCGTTGGCCGTCTGGGTGCCTGATCATCGGCCTGCGTCGCGGCGAAAGCGAGATCGTGCCGCGCGGTGATACACGGCTGCGTGCCGGCGACTATCTGGTGGTGCTGTTCAGTGGCGAGGAGGAGCGCGAGGTGCGACCTGCGATGCGGCGGCTGTGTGATGCCCGGCTTGACTGAGCCTGGCTGAATTCGGCTGGACTCTGGATGTACGAATCTGCGGAATCGGACATCCAGGGTGCATACGTTGGCGCTCCGTGTAAACTCATATGCGTTAGGAAGGCGGCAACCGCGGCCCAGCTCGTTGTTGCACGGCCTATGGGCGGAACAACGCTGTCCGCGGAAGGCCAGTACAGGGGGAGCGCAATGGAATCGCAAGAACAATCGCCGGGAGACGTGGTGACTGCGGGTGAGGACTCACATCCCATCACGCAGGCAATCGACACTGTTGAGGTGATGCATGCTGGTGCAACCGCGCCCGCCGCTAACACCATGGATCCGCCTACGATTCCCCTGGCACCGATGAAACGTATGCAGGCGCGGTTCAATCCGCTCGCCGACGGACTGATGTATGTTGTGGTGTTCGTCGGTGGATTTGTTGGAGTCGGCTGTCGGCATGCGTTGGATATGCTCCTGCCGTCGGTCAGCGGGACGCCATTCGTTGTGGGCACGTTTGTGTCGAATATGGTCGCCTGCTTCCTGTTCGCGATGCTGACCGAATTCATGGCGACCGCTTCGTGGCTGCGTCGCCGGGTGCGGCAGGTTGTCAGCCGTGGCGTTGGGCTCGGCTTGCTCGGCGGGCTTTCGACGATGTCCGGCGTGATGCTGGAAACGATGGAAGGTCTGCACGAGCGGCATATCGCCAGTGCGCTTGGCTATCTTGCGGGAAATTTTGCAGGCGGTTTGCTCACTGCCGCCGCCGGCGTGGTTCTGATGCAGGCACTGCTGTCACGGAGTACTCGAAAGCGGGTTCGGGGTGCGTTTTCAGCTGTTTCCGTGTCCGATTCTGCCGAATCGGACACGCAGGGCGTACGCCATGTGAAAGTGGCCGACGTGGCGCGTTCTGCCGCGCAGGCCGCAATGGAAGCCGCGCAGGCGGCGCAGCAGGCCGCGCAGACGGCCCAGCAGATTGCACAGACGGGACAGGTTCCGCGAGTCGAAACGCCAACCGTGCCGCCGACTGCCATCCAGCCTATGCAGACAGGCCACGTTCCGCAGATTCCTCCGCTGGCCGTTCCTCAGCTGACGCAGCCGGCGCATCCGTTGCTGCGCGAGCCGGATACTTCAGACTTGGGGCAGCTGTCCGAGCCGATTCAGCAGTCGCAACCAATCCAGCAGCCCCAGCAGCAGCCGCAGCCAATCCAGCAGCCGGCCAACCCGCTTCCACCCAGCTTCGAGCCCAAACCGATCACTGCGGAGATTTCGCTTGTCGCCGACCCGACTACCGGGGAGGTGCGCTGATGATGTGGATGATCTGTCTGTTCGGCGGTCTGGGAGCCATGGCCCGTTACGTGCTCGACGTGTCAATTCAACGAGGCTGGAACCGCGAGAATCGAAGAACGAACCGCAACTTCCCGCTATCCACGCTCGTCATCAACGGCGTCGCCTCGCTATGCGCGGGCATCGCCATGATGTCCTACTATTCGCAATCGGTGGATATGGACACGGTCATGATGTTCGTTGTCGGATTTCTCGGTGGTTTCTCAACATTCTCCACGGCGCTCAACGAAGTGGTTTCATTGATTCGCCAGCGTCGTTTTACGCTGGCTCTGGGCTATGGAATAGCAACCGTCGCGGTGCCTCTCATTTGCGTGGCCGCCGGTTTCGGCATTGCGCTGCTTGCCAATCCGGCGTAATTTTCACGTTACACGGACGGTCGCTGAGTAACGTGAAAGAAATCTGAGCGCCACCGCCATCAAGGCCGCCAGTCCGGATGCAACGCTGGTGATTGCATTCGACCAGACCAAGCCGCTGCTGAAGGCCTTCGCCTCCGCAGGAGTCGACACTAAGAAGCTGTATTTCGTTGCCGGACTGTCGAACAGGTTCGAGAGAATGTAAATGAATGTAATATTTCGTGGTAAGCACGTGAGCATACAACGATAGAACAGTGATAACGGGGAAGGTGCGATCATGGTCGGCATGCGCGATGTGGCGAAGAAGGCCGGGGTGTCTCTGAGCACCGTCTCGCTGGTGGTGAACGGCAACGGGTACGTGTCTGATGACATGCGCGAACGTGTGCGCAAAGCCATGCAAGCCCTCAATTATGTGCCGAACGAGCTTGCCCGCAATCTGTATCATGATTGCACGAATCTGGTCGGCGTCATCGTGCCTACCATCCGCCACCCGTTCTTTGCGACGTTTACCGCACATCTGCAGCATGCACTCGCCGCGCAAGGATTACGCACTATGCTGTGCTCTACCGCAGATGAGGCGGATGGCGAAATCCAGTATGTCGACATGTTGCGTCGGCACATGATGGACGGCATCGTCATGTGTGCGCACACTTCGCATCCCGGCGATTATTGGACGTCGATTCATCGCCCGATCGTCGCGTTCGACCGTGTGCTTGGAGACGGTATTTCGTCAATCGGATCCGACCACGAGCAGGGTGGGCGATTGATTGCGCAGATGCTGATCCGCAATGGTGCCAAACATGTGGTGATGATTGGCGGTCCGCGAGATCAATTCTTCGATTTGGCTGCGCGCGGAGAAGTCGAGGAAGGACCGTTCGATTTGGGAAAGACCACGTTCCCGACGGTGCGCTACTACCTCACGTTGGAACAGGAATTGACCTCCGCAGGCGTGAAATACGAGTATGTTGAAGCTGGCGAAGTGATGGATTTTGCCGGCTATCATCGTGCGGTCAGCAATGCGCTCGACAAGGTGACGACCGACGGCGTCGATGCCGTGGTCAGTTCCGATATTGGTGCATCGTTCTGCGTGCGCGAAGCGTTGGGCCGTGGAATTTCCATTCCTGACGAGCTGCAGATCGTTGCCTACGATGGTACGTATTTGACTGATTTGGCCGGCATGAAGCTGACCGCGGTCGCGCAGGATTTCTCGGCGATCGCACAGTCGGCGGCCGACCATATCGTGCAGGCGATTGCCAATGAGGAAGTGGCCGCGGCTAACGCTTCACGCAAGAACATCCCCAAGCCGTTCGAGCCGAACGTGCTTATTCCCATGACACTGGTGCCAGGCGATACCACGCGTTGATACTGTGCGTCTTCATGCGTGTGCCCGGTGTGGATCGCATCGATTTCAGCGGCGTCCACAACCGGCGAACGCCCGTCGATAGTCGTGCTCATCATTCGACTTGTGCACATGTGTCCGATTCTGCCGAATCGGACGTCTGAGTTCCGAAAAATGTGTTCTGTGTGTCCGATTCTGGAGAATCGGTCATGTGTGATGTGAATTGGGATGTTTGGATGTCCGTTTCTGCAGAATCATCTTTGCTCTGTACTCGTTGATTCGCAAATACGGCGCATGGCTCGTCATACCGGCCATGCTCGGCGGCGCGGCCTTCCTGGCGGACTCGGTGCTGACGCCGGCCGTGTCGATCTCGTCCGCCGTCGAAGGCCTGAAGACGCTGCCGGCGTTGGAGCATCTGTTCACCGAGAACAAGGATCTGACGATGATGATCACCGCGGTGATCATCGTGATCCTGTTCGCCGTGCAGTCGCGCGGCACCGAATCGATCGGCAAGGTCTTCGGCTCGGTGGTGATGGTCTGGTTCGCGTTCCTGGCGATCGTCGGCGTGGTAGCCATCGGCAACGACTGGTCCGTGCTCGCCGCACTCAACCCGTACTACGGCATCAAGTTCCTGTTCAGTCCGAATAACGCCACCGGTCTGGCGCTGATGGGCACCGTGTTCCTTTCGACCACCGGCGCCGAGGCGCTGTACTCGGATATGGGCCACGTGGGCCGCGGCAACATCTACTTCACCTGGCCGTTCATCAAGGTGGCGCTGGTGCTCAACTACTTCGGCCAGGGCGCGTGGATGCTGCACAACCAGAACAACCCCGAACTGGCCGACGCCGAGGGGATCAACCCGTTCTTCCAGATGATGGATCCGAACGTGCGCTATGTGGCCGTCGTGCTGTCGGTCACCGCCGGCATCATCGCCTCCCAGGCGCTGATTACGGGCGCGTTCACCATGGTCTCCGAGGCCACCGGCCTCAACTGGATGCCGCATCTGCAGGTCTGTTACCCTGCCCGTACCCGCGGCCAGCTGTACATTCCGGTCGTCAACGTGGTGCTGTGCGTGGCCACGCTGGCCGTGCTGCTGCTGTTCCGCGATTCGGAACATATCTCGGCGGCCTACGGCTTGGCACTGACCATCACGATGATCACCACCACGATCCTGCTGGGCATCTACCTGTGGCACCGCAGCAACAAGTTCGGCGCCGTTGTGTTCACCATCGTGTTCCTGGCGATCCAGGTCCTGTTCTTCGCCGCCTCGATGGCCAAGTTCCTGCACGGCGGCTGGTTCACGCTGCTGCTCACGCTGGCGATCCTCATGATCATGTACACGTGGAACGAGGGCACCAAGCTGGAGCGCTCGCAGCGTCGGCACATGATGCCGAAGGACTTCCTCCCCGCGCTGGACAAGCTGCACGGCGATAGCCGCATCCACCGGTTCGCGGACAACATCGTCTACCTGACCAGCGATCCGGACCTGAAGCGTCTCGATACGGACATCTTCTTCTCGATCTTCGCCGACCACCCCAAGCGCGCCCGCGCATGGTGGGCGGTGGCCGTCGAGACCACCGACGAGCCGTTCACCCGTGAGTATTCGGTCGAGAGCTTCGGTACCGACTACCTGTTCCGTGTGCGCATCCGCCTCGGCTTCAAGGTCTCGCAGTCCATCCCGGCCTACCTGCATCAGATCATGCACGATCTGGAGAAGACCGGCGAGCTGCCGAACCAGCAGTCGATCTACCCGAAGCTTGACGCCGATCCCGGCATCGGCACCATCCGCTACGTGGTGATCCACAAGGCGCTGATGCCCGAGTCGAAGGTCTCCGGCCGTGGCGCCCTCTCGCTGCAGATCAAGTACGCGATCCGCCGCGTGGCCGGTTCCCCGGTCAAGTGGTTCGGCCTGGCGCCGTACAACCCGCTGGTCGAGGTGCAGCCGCTGTTCGTGTCCACGCGCCGCCCGCCGCGCCTGACCCGCGTGGCCAGCCAGGCGCCCAAGCGCGAGGGCTGAGCCGGCAGGCCGAACAGCCGGTGCGAGCCGGGTGGCCTAATGGCATGTCAGGGGGCCGCGAACCGTCATCGTACGGTTCGCGGCCTTTGCATATGCGAATGATGCAGAGTGGGCGGTACTGCTTGTGAATGTAGCGGGTGGACGGGTGACGTGGTTGATGCCTTTTGCCGTATGTTCACGGTGGCTATGCGTCGGATGGGACTGTAATTCGACTTCTTGGGATCTTTTTTGCTGCAGTGGTGCGCCAAAAGGTCTCAGCCGTCTCTGCGCCACGCCTTCCGGCAGTCAGTACAAGGTTGTACTACACTGGTGGCTGTCACACGGATGTCCCCGGTCGCCCGCGCCTCCGCGGTACATCGTTGTATGGATACGTGTCACGTATGCAGAGTGCATGCAGATATGTAGAAAGGAATCCCATGCCCCAGCAGGACCATCTGACCGCACGTCTCGTCGTCGATGACGATTTTGAGGTCGCTCCGGTCAACAATCGTCTGTTCGGTTCGTTCGTCGAGCACCTTGGCCGTTGCGTGTACACCGGCATCTACGAGCCCGACCACCCGACCGCCGACGAGCACGGCTTCCGCAAGGACGTCATCGACCTGGTCAAGGAACTCGGCGCCACCACCATCCGCTACCCGGGCGGCAACTTCGTGTCCGGCTACCGCTGGGAGGACGGCATCGGCCCCAAGCAGGAACGTCCCCGTCGACTCGATCTGGCCTGGCATTCCACCGAAACCAACGAATTCGGCCTGCACGAGATGGCCGAATGGCTTGAGGCCACCGGCGGCAACGAGCTGATGGAGGCCGTCAACCTGGGCACGCGCGGCCTGCAGGAGGCCCTGGACCTGCTGGAGTACGCGAACGTGCCCGGCGGCACCGAGCTGTCGGAACGTCGCCGCGCCAACGGCGCCGACAAGCCGTTCGATATCCGCATGTGGTGCCTGGGCAACGAGATGGACGGCCCGTGGCAGCTCGGCCACAAGTCCGCCGAGGACTACGGCATGCTCGCCGCCTCCGTGGCCGCCGGCATGCGCCAGATCGATCCGGACGTGGAACTGGTGGTGTGCGGCTCCTCCGCCCATGGCATGCCGACCTTCGGCAAGTGGGAGCAGACCGTTCTTGAGAAGACCTACGAGAACGTGAACTTCGTCTCCTGCCACGCCTACTACCAGCCGTTCTTCAAGGAGGACGGCACGCGCGACATGGCCAGCTTCCTGGCCTCCGGCGTGGATATGGACGGCTTCATCAAGGACGTGGCCGCCACCATCGACGCCACCAAGGCCCATCTGAAGAGCGCGCACGACGTGTACATCTCGTTCGATGAATGGAATGTCTGGTACCAGGGTGAGGAGCCGAGCAAGACCCCCGAGGGCATCGGCAACTGGCCGGTGGCCCCGCGTCTGCTGGAGGACATCTACACCGCCGCCGACGCCGTGGTGTTCGGCGATCTGATGATCACGCTGCTCAAGAACGCCGACCGCGTGCGCGCCGCCAGCCTGGCGCAGCTGGTCAATGTCATCGCCCCGATCATGACGGAGCCGGGCGGCCCGGCCTGGCGCCAGACCACGTTCCACCCGTTCTCCGTGACCGCGCGCCTGGCCAAGGGCGGCACCGTGCTGGAGCCGAAGCTGTCCGCCGGCACCGTGGATACGCCGCGCTATGGCGAGGTCGACGGCGTGAACGCCGTGGCCGTGCGCTGCGCCGACGGCTCGCTCGCCGTGTTTGCGGTGAACCGTTCGCTCGAGGCGACCGCCGAGTTCGAGATCAGGCTGCAGGACGGCGCGCAGCCGGCATCCGTCGAGGCGCAGACGCTGCACGACGACGATCTGTTCGCCGCGAATACGCTCTACGACCAGAACCGTGTGACCCCGCACGCCAACGGGTCGGCCATGTACGATGCCGAGTCCGGCGTGGTCCGCGTCTCCCTGCCGCCGGTGAGTTGGACCGCCCTGCACATCAAGTGACGCGATGGGCCGCGCGGTCCGTTCCGGAGAAGGACGGATCGCACGGCCCTTGCTTCCCGGGCCGGGCGGAAGGGACCGGACCGGCCGGGGAAAACGCGTTATGCTGGAATCAGACGGGCGTTCCGCCTGAACCGTGCGGAACATGCCCGATGGTGCGACGAGAGGGGTGCTGTGGCGAAACGGGTGACCATCACCGACGTGGCGCGCGAGACGGGCGTCTCCATCAAAACGGTGTCGAATGTGCTGAACAACACCGGCAGTATGCGCCCGGAGACGCGCCAGCGTGTCCAGGATGCCATCGAACGCCTCGGATACCGCGTTAACGTGTCCGCCCGCGCCATGAAAACCGGCGGCACGAAGCTCATCGGACTGGCCATCACCGATTTCTGCCAGCCGTTCATGCCCTATCTCGCCGACAGCATCGTGGCGGCGGCACGTTCCCGCGGGTACGCGGTGATCACCGATACCTACAACAGCGCCGGCGGCTTGGCGCAGGCGATCCCGGAGACGAAGAAGCTGGCCGCGGACGGCTGGACGTTCAAGACCGAGTCCGACACCGAGACGCTGCTGGTGTCGTACCTGGCCTGGGGCAAGCTGCTGCTGGACAAGGTGCGCGGCATGTTCGCGTTCGCTCTGTATCGCC
>OLVW01001113.1_pt1 | contig 24421 bp, 17 predicted proteins | sample 1673301 | NCBI WGS metagenome assembly OLVW01 (sample SAMEA3178941, study PRJEB25190) | human gut metagenome
ATTATATCACGATTCGTAGCTTTGCTACTCGCCGCTGCTATCGCAGCTATCGTGATCGTCATTCGCCAGAAATCTGCAAGCAGCTTTCCGGCTCTCTTGCGCTCATTATAATCATAAACATAATGATACTACTATCATTATAAATATTTTCGACAAAAAAACAAGCTATTTTTGTCTATTTATTCCATTTTTAATAGTATTCATGACAAACATTATTATTTTCCCTTAAAATAATTAATGGGAGGGCATATATATCACATGCTCTCCCTTATACATAACTAAATTATACTTTGTAAACAATCCTGCAAAAGGCTATTCATCATACTTTGAAAGTTCATCAAACACATATTCGTTAATAACTTTAATATATGTTCCCTTCATGCCAGATGATTTACAATCTATAACTCCGGCACTTTCAAACTTTCTTAACGCATTAACTATTACAGATCTTGTTATTCCAACATTATCTGCAATCTTACTAGCAACAAGAGTACCCTCGTTTCCGTTAAGTTCTTTAAAAATATTCTTAATAGCATCTAGCTCAGATGTCGATAATGTGTCTATAGCTGATCTTACTATCTTCTTCTTTCTGACTTCTTCTGCATTCTCTTCGTTAACAGAACGCATCATCTCAAGTCCTACAACTGTTGTTCCATATTCGCTAAGGATAATATCATCTATCTCGTATGAACTATCACTCTTATACATAAATAATGTACCAAGTCTTTCGCCAGCTATCTCAACTGGTGCAATCAAAGCCTGAAACTTCTTAACGTTCTCAATAGTAAATCCTAACGTAGACAGATTAACATTCTCTTTAGTTGATAATACGCTTAATAATCTCTCGTTAAGCATCTCATCCACAAACCCACCAACTTTGTCATAGACAAGCTCATTAATCACTTCGACGCCAGCATAATAACCAGTACCAAGGACCTTTCCCTTCTTACTTATGACAAGGATATTGGATTCGAGTATACTACTTAATACATTGCACATATCGTTAAAATCAACTCTTGCTGAATGATTATTATGCAATAACTTGTTAATCTTTCTGGTCTTATCCAAAAGCTGTACACTCATCATACATTCCTCCATATACATAATTACACCGATAAATATCTGTATAAGAGAATACTATCACACAACTTTCAAATAATCAACATTTTTATTGCATTTATCTGACAATTTCAATAAATTTCTTTCTAAAGTCACATAAAAGCTATATTAATGTGATATATAGAACCATTTACTTAACATTTTTCGTATCATCTAATATATAACCGCAGTTTTCATCACCGCACACAAGCTTGTTACCTTTAATGAGCATATAACCTCCACACTTAGGGCACTTCTTATCCGAAGGTCTCTGCCATGTCATGAAATCACATTCCGGATATCCTTCGCAGCCATAAAACATTCTGCCTTTTTTAGTCTTCTTAAGTATGATATCTTTACCACACTTAGGACACTTTACTCCTATCTTTTCAAGATATGGCTTAGTATTATGACACTCAGGAAATCCTGGACACCCAAGGAACTTACCATGAGGTCCATACTTTATAACCATGTTACGTCCACATTTATCACATATAACATCAGTTACCTCATCTTCTATCTTTACATTCTCAAGTTCCTTTTCCGCACTATCAACTGATTCTTTAAGGTCTGGATAAAAATTCTTAATAATCTCTTTCCACTTCACATCACCATCTGCCACACCATCAAGAAGCGATTCCATATTAGCTGTGAAATTAACATCTACTATCTGTGGAAATGCCTTTATCATGGCATCATCGACAGCCCTTCCAAGCTCTGTAACATAAAGATTCTTCTGTTCCTTTGCTATATAATGTCTTGCTATGATAGTTGATATAGTAGGTGCATAAGTACTTGGACGTCCTATTCCAAGTTCTTCAAGAGCCTTAACAAGTGATGCTTCTGTAAAATGCGCTGGTGGCTGTGTAAAATGCTGTACTCCCTCCACACCTTCAAGTGTGAGCTGCGAATCCTCATCTATACCCTTTACAAGTGCGTTAGGTTCATCTTTATCATCATCACTTCTATATACAGACATAAAACCATCAAACGTAATCTTAGAAGCCGCTATGCTGAATCTATAATCTCCAGCCGCTATCTTAACAAATGTTGTTTCATATATCGCTTCTGCCATCTGGCTTGCCGTGAATCTTTTCCATATAAGCTGATATAATCTGAACTGGTCTCTGGATAATGAATCTTTTATCATAACAGGCGTAAGTGCTATATCAGTAGGTCTAATAGCTTCATGTGCATCCTGTATTTTCTTATCATCTTTTTTTCTTAAGCCACTATGTGGAAGATACTTTTCACCATAATTAGCAGCTATATACTGTTCTGATGCTTCCTTTGCCTCATCAGCAACTCTTGTGGAATCTGTTCTTAAGTAAGTAATGACACCTATAGTTCCTCTTCCATCTACATCAACACCTTCATATAACTGCTGTGCTATTCTCATAGTCTTGGCTGTCGCAAAGTTAAGAGTCTTTGAAGCCTCCTGCTGAAGAGTACTTGTTGTAAAAGGAAGTGGAGCTTTTTTAACTTTCTCACCTTTTTTAATACTATCAACTGCAAATGTGCTGTTTTCCACTTCTTTTTTTATAGTTTCCATCTGTTCTTTGTTTTTTATGTCAATTTTTCCGTTGACATCTCCATGGAATCTTGCAACTATAGGCTTCTTTTCGCCTTTAACTTTAAGTGTTGCATCCATAGTCCAGTATTCATCTGGAATAAATGCATCTATCTCGTTTTCTCTGTCACATATTATTCTTAAAGCTACTGACTGGACTCGTCCAGCACTAAGTCCTCTCTTTATCTTTGCCCATAATACAGGACTTATGCTGTATCCTACTACTCTGTCAAGTACTCTTCTTGCCTGCTGTGCATCAACAAGATTCATATCTATCTTTCTGGCATCCTTGATGGCTGCCTTGACTGCACTCTTTGTGATCTCGTTAAATGTTATTCTGTATATATCCTTATCCTCTAACTTTAACGCCTTTGAAAGATGCCATGAAATAGCCTCTCCCTCACGGTCGGGATCGGTTGCAAGATACACCTTGTCAGCTTTTTTTACTTCCTTTCTAAGTGCTGCAAGAATCTCTCCTTTTCCTCTTATAGTGATATACTTTGGCTCAAAATCATGCTCTACATCAACACCCATCTGACTCTTAGGCAGATCCCTTACATGTCCCTGTGATGCCATTACTTCATAATTCGAACCTAAAAACTTCTTGATTGTCTTTACCTTTGCTGGTGATTCCACTATAACAAGATACTTTGCCATTAAACTAACTCCTTAGATATGATTAAATGTTTAGATTACAGGGTCAAAACATATTTTCTGACTAATGTCTGGTATTTATAATTATTGCTTCTATACGTATATCCTTGCATAGCAATTATCAGCAACCTCTTCTATCTTTCCCTCAAGTTCCAGCTCAACCAGTGCATTACTTATTTCCTGCAATGATAATCCGGTTTTTTCTATAAGTTCATTTAACCCCACCGGATATAAATCCACACAACTATACAACATATTTTTAGGTGTTGCAAGTTTAAATTCATGTACAGAATTCACATTTTGCTCGTATTCCGGTATACTGTTTGTGGATTTTTCTTCTGTTTTATTACATATCGTTTCGTTTTCTTCTGTTTTCATGCCTATATAAGATTCACCACTCCTGTTCGATTTATAATCATAGATATTCCCGTAATCATCTAACTTTCTTCTTATTTCTTCTATTTCTAATATATCTTCAGGTCTTGTTATGACGGCTGCTCCAAGCTTTATTAAATCGTTGCAGCCTTCACTTAAGCTGTCCCCTATTCTTCCAGGAACTACCATAACCTCCTTATTCTGTTCAAGTGCTGCATCAACAGTTATAAGTGAACCACTCTTTTTTCTTGCTTCTACAACTATAACAACATCTGACAAGCCACTTATAATCCTGTTTCTTACCGGAAACTGTCCTGCATGCGGTGCGGTCCCAACTGGATATTCTGATACAATACAGCCTTTTTCTTTCATCTGTGTAAAAAGCTCTATATTCTGTCTTGGATAACATATATCAACCCCGCACCCAAGTACACCACACGTATATCCATCGGCCTTAAAAGCCCCCATATGTGCCGCTCCATCTATTCCCCTTGCCAACCCGCTTATAACCTGTATTCCCATCTTTGCAAAGCTTTTTGCAAACACGCCAGCCACATTATATCCATAAGTTGTATTCTGCCTTGAACCTACGATTGCAACTGATGGTTTCTTATCATCTGGCAGCTTTCCATAATAATACAGACATAAAGGATAATCATATATATGTAACAGCCTTTGTGGGTAATCTTCCTTTCCTGGATACGTAAAATGTATTCCTTTCTTTCTGATACTGATAAATTCTTCATATATCATATTATCTTTTTTAGAATCAGATATATACATAAGTTCTTTATCACTCAGTGATCCCAGACCTCTTAGAACTTCCACATCTGCTTTGTATACATGTTCTGGTGATTCAAATACCATTAGCAGCTGCCTTAGCTTAGTCTTTCCTATACGTGGTATGTTGCAGAACCAGTACCAGTAATAATCTTCGAGATATGAAGATATAGCCTTATTTTTACTCATTATATATTTTCCCTCGCATTATAAAAAATATTTACATGTCAGTTTCTTATATTACACTTCGTTCTTTTTATAAATAAGTGCTTCTGTTATATGTTCACTTAATATATTCTCACTGCCTGCCAGATCTGCTATTGTCCTTGCAGTTTTAAGTACTTTCCCATATCCTCTTGCTGACATGGATAACTTCTTATACATAGACTCCATAATCTTTGAGGATTCTTCATCAAGCCTGCAATATTTCTTTATTTCACGCATATTCATCTGTGAATTATAATCTGTTACTGAATCTTTAAACCTTTCCTGTTGTATAAGCCTTACCTTCTCAACCTGCTCTTTCATATATGCTGAACTGTATACAGCACTGCTGTCTTTTGCACCAGTTATATCCTCATATGTCACTTCATCGACTTTTATACATATATCAAATCTATCCCACATAGGATTGCTTATACGCCCTATATACCTTCTGATATCATACTCTGAACAGTGACAGCGGTTTCTATCGGGATAGTAACCACATTTGCAAGGATTAATAGCAGCAGCAAGCATAAATTCCGCTGGATATGTATACGCAGCATTAAGCCTTACAACTGTTATCTTCTTATCCTCAAGAGGTTGTCGTAAAGACTCCATAAGCTCTGGTCTGAATTCCGTCATTTCATCTAAAAACAGTACACCCGAACCTGATAGCGTTATCTCTCCTGGCCTTGGTATCCTTCCACCACCAAGCATAGCAGCCGCCGTTATAGTATGATGTGGACTTCTGAATGGTCTTCTAGTTATAAGTCCCTTTTCTGCATCAAGTTTTCCTGCAACACTGTATATTTTAGTAACCTTCAGCTTCTCTTCATCTGTCATATTAGGTAATATAGTAGGAATCCTTTTAGCAAGCATGGTTTTGCCACTTCCAGGTGGACCAACATACATAATATTATGCATTCCTGCTGCTGCAATAAGAGTTGCTCTTTTCGCACTATACTGACCTCTTATATCAAGATAATCTTCCTCTTCGTTTAAACTGTCAGCTAATATAACACCTTCAGAAATCACTCCATCAGATTTAGCTTCATATTTTTTATTAAAATCATCACTGGGATTATTGGCTGAAACGCCATCTAGACTATTATTAATAAGTATATCCTGTACATCCTTTAAGCTCTCTGCACCATATAACCGTATTCCTTGTGCTATGCTGCCCTCTTTTAGATTATCCTTAGGAATAATACATAGCTTTATACCAGCTTCTTTTGCTGCACATACTATAGGAAGCACTCCATTGACAGGATTGACTGTTCCATCAAGACTTAATTCTCCAAGCACAAGCGTGTCTTTAACCTTTTCCTCTTCTATGATTCCGTTTGATACGAGAATGCCTATCGCTATAGGAAGATCAAACCCTGTTCCTTCTTTTCTTATATCTGCCGGCGAAATATTAACCACTATACGCTGCGGCGGTAATTCAACTCCAGTATTCTTTATGGCTATCCTTACCCTGTCTCTTGCCTCTTTAACCTCCGTACCAAGATATCCACTCATATCAAATGTTGGAAGTCCACTTCCTACATCAGTCTCAACACTTACTATACGGGCATCTATACCACACAACGCTGCAGTTGTTATACTGCTAAACAATACATTACACCCTCTTTCTTAACTTTTGCACTTTTCATCTGTGTTTTTCTTATAAATAACTTGCACCTTTCATAGCACACTGAAACAAACTTATAAGCCAAGCATCTTACGATATCTTACTTTATCCTCATCAGCTATATCAAGCGTATCCATAGCTTCTTCTGCAGTCTGGTCAAGCTTTTTCATTAAAGTTCTTATACTGTCAAGTCTGGCTTCATCCTTTCCTTCTATCCTGCCCTCGCGCTGTCCTTCGCGCCTGCCTCCTTCTAAGAACTCTTTCATTGCATTGCACATCTCCATATTAACTACCTTATCCTTTCTGCCATGATATGCATATTTATATACTATATATATCATAAAAATATTAATATTGCAAGTATTGTTTTACTTTTTATAAACACTTTATACTTTTACAAACAAAATAAAAACAGACTACAATCTACTGCCTATACAGTAAATCATAGTCTGCTCTATCGCCTGCAATTTTTAATGTCCTAATTCAACTTAAACAAATCTCTCCTTACAACTCTTATAACAGCCTTTCCAGTTCCTCCCTTGGAATCAGATACCTGCATTCCAAGATATATAACACCTTTATCTGCCAGCTCATCACACATATTTTTATATATCTGTGTACTTTCTGATGTGAGATTCACATTTGTATCTGATGAAGCTGTTGCACTCTTATACACAAGACTCGCCAGCCTTGTATATTCACCTGACTTGTTGAATCTGGCCGACATAAGTTTTTCACTTATGCCATTATATATATTATATCCGCCATTTAAACCTTCTGTCACCTTATCAAATGTCTGAATAACAACATCTTTGTCTGCGTTATTCTTAGTATAATTACCATCTTTATCCTTATCCCAGTAAAATACACCTGATGACATCAGAGCACTTGTGTCTGAACCCATATCTATATCAGTTGCAACGAACTGTATATCTGGTATAGAACCGTCTAGTGAATACATTTCATATATGCCATCATCAGTCATCACGGCATTCTCAATCTTAATCTGAGGTGCATTATTTCCAGAGTTAATAGACCATATAATAGTATTAACAAAGAGTTTAAGTTCATCTTCACTTATGGCCTTACTCATAGTAGAATGTCCTGCACCAGAATAAGTAACATTACCCTTAGAATAAATATAATAATTATTGGCCGCATCATTTCCAGTTACTGAAAAATAATCACTCTCACTATATTTAGATGTTCCCTGTCCTAATGTATACCATACAACCACATCTCCGCCGCTGTCTATACTGCTTACTGTATCATCCTGCTTTTCAAGGTCAAGAAGATAATACTGTGCATGTGTTTCTGCTACATTCAGATTATCTGGTATCGTATATGGATAAGAGGTAATCTGTCCATCATTAATCTTATTAACAGCATTGGTACGAAGCGATGAAACCGTTCTTTCCGTTCTATGATTATATTTGTATATATAATTATTATCATTTTTATAATCATAGCCTGGCAATACGCCATATCTTGTAACTATTGTATTGGTGTATCCCTGCTGGTAAGACAGATTTTCTTTAGCCTGTCCGACCGTAACATGATACATATCCATACCAACTATGTTTCTGAACGCAGTTGTGAACATATAGCCCTTTGATATCTTGTCATCAATCATTATCGGAACTGCTCTTCTTATATCGGAATCATCTCCTTCAAATAATCTTTCAGTTTCATCAGTATTCTCATCCGTATATGAATACTGTCCGATAGTATCATGAGTCATAAGTACAGCCTTGCCACTTTCTATATAATCACGCAGATTAGCCAGAGCATGTGTGTTCGTAATATTGTCAAATGCGTCTGCAAAGCCAAGAACAACAATAGTATAATCCTTTAGCAGATCTTCTCCATCTTTATTAAGGCTTGTTCCTGCTGTATACCTGCTGTTTTTATACCAGTCATTACCTTTATTATCACCTTCACACAACTCCTTAACAGTTACAATATCAACATCCTTTTTATTTATTCTTAATCCAGTTGTGCCACTTGCATCATTAAACAATTTCATAAAATCAGAATCATTTAACTTAAGACTGTAATCATGCTTACTATCTATATCAGGCATTATCTGTAATATCTTTACATCTTCCTGCTTTTCGTCTGGTACATTTATTCTTAATATTCCTGTTGTTTCAGCCGTCAATCCTGTACTTACATCCCTAATAACAAGCTTCCAAGGTAAATAAGGTCTTAAATCTTTTGGTAATGTTGTTGTCGTAACAGTTATATATCCATTGTTATAAGTATAAACTGCCGGATTCGTATCACTAAATCCACCTGCGTATAACTCACCAGTGTCATCATGTGCATTTACAAACACACCATTTGCATCTTTATCAATATAAAACTCTACATTATATTTTCCAGATGTATTATCTGTCTTGAATTTAACTGTAAATGTGTTATCTTCCTCATTCAGGCCAGTATCTGCAATAGTCTGTCTTATAACTGGTTTAAACTTATATTCTATTTTGTCACTATCTGAAACAGCCGCATCTGAGGCAGCTTCTACCGTTATGTTAGAAGTTTTACCTACACTTCTGGCATATGGTAATACAGAATAAATGTTAGTATCAACTGTTCTTGTATAATTACCATTACTATCTTTAACCAAGACACCACTAGTTGATGCATTGTATATATCAGAGGCTAATATAACTGGTTTATCCATATTGATATACTCTTTAAGTTTTTCCAGAGTCTTTTCAGTTATATCATTTCCAGCCGAAGCAACATCTTTTCCTGTATCATTACCTGAACGATCCCACAGACTCATAACTGCACCCTGCGAATAATAATAGCTGTCAACAGTACTACCATTATTCTGCTTAATAAGTCCTTTAATGTTAAGAAGATTCTTAGAATGTTCATCTCCTATAATAACAAGATCGTATTTATTGGCTATATTATCCGTCATACCATTAAGTTCATTTACAGTAACTGACGTAACATCAATATATCTTTTATAATTCTTTTCTGTAATTCCCGATACATTTATCTTAAACTTTGCATTACTAAAATATTTAAGCAAAGACTTTGCCCCATCACATGTATTATAATCATAATCAGCAGATGGCTGGATTTCAAGAACTTTGAGCTTTTCTATAGCCTTATTTCTCTTATATCCACCAAGAACATATTGAATCATTTTAGCAATATCTATATTTCCATCATTTATATTGTATGTTTTTAAGACATCATTAACCTGATTGAACTCGTTATTATTTCCACTGATATCAATTTTAGATGATATAAAGCCTGATCTAATAGGATTATTCCGGTATCCAAACCAGAATACATTCTCATTAATTCTATCTGGTGCAACGTTATATCCTTTATACGGAAAATTGCTATAATAATTACTTACTTTAGGCCATTCACCGAGGTATTTACCAAAAACACCCTGATTAAAATCAATCCATCCAGCAGTATCATATGTTACACGGTATGTATTGCTCCTGTTCTCATTGAATATGTATATTTCCATATTATCAAAGTCAAACCTGCCATACTCTCCCTCATATACACCAGTTATTTCATTTGTTGTATCTTCATCAATAACCTTATACTCGCACAAATCACGCAGACATGTATCCCTGTCTATTCCAGTTATTGTTACAAACATTTTCATAAGATTTTCCTGTCTGCTTTTATCAATCTTATTATAATCAAATCCACCTATTATACTAAGCTCCTGATTTAAATATTTGTAACAAATGCGTCCTGCAACTGATGCATCACTAAAATCTTTTCCCAAACACGCATTATCTCCCCATGTATGAGATGACCAGTCTTTATCAGTAATTCCGGCTTTAGCTGGATATTTTGCTTTTAATTGTGCATCACCATAAGCCTGTGCATACTCATACATTTTTTTATATGTGTCTGCAGGATAAGTACTGATATTTTCTCCAGCAGATACTATTATTGCATCTGCATTATCAATCATATCTGTTGTCAGGGCATCAATAGAAACACTTGTAACCCTGATTTTATCCATCATATTATAATCGCCTTTAGCTATTGAATTATCACCAGCAAATACCATATAAGCAAAGAGATTATCATTATAGCCGCTTATATTATTTCCCTGTTCATCGACAAATGTTTTATCATATATATCAAGTTCTTTTTTATTTCCATAATTATCAATAACATTAAATTTAAACTCAGTATCAGAGGTTATCTCATTAGCACAATCCTTTGAATAAAGCTTCCATTCAGACGCGCTATTCTTTCTATAATAAATATTCTTTCCTGCATACTCAGCTTGATTCTTATTTTCTGGAATCGTATAGTTATTATACTCAATAATACTTTTCATATAATTATTCAACCATGTGTTACACAGGTCATGCTTTGCAGCACTATCTGGCAATCCAGCAATATCTGACCACTTGACAGCACCATTATCCATGCCTGTAAGATATCCCCATGCACCTACTGCTTCATCAGGAACCAATTCAATAATATTAAGCGGATTATCCCTTGTATATGTCCTTTCACCTATTGTGACTGCATCAGCAATCACAGCTTTTCCGCCACCTGTCGCCTGCGTCTTATATATCATTCCGCCGATGACAAACAAAAACACAAGTGCCACAGATAACAAAACTGTACTAATATATTTTCTTTTTCTTATCTTACCTAACATCCGTTTCATATTGTCATCCTTTCTCTGATACTCTTCTCTGATACTCTTAATATGTATTCCACACACTAAACATTCTGTCAAAACAAGCTGTTACCAACATTTATGATTACAAGCTATAATCAGGCATCAACATACCCTTGCGCTTTTATATCTCCCAGCTTAAAATACTTTATCTCTATTATTTTTTTATCACTGCCGTTTACCTTCACTATTTTAACCTTGTTGGTTAAATCATCTCCATAAAGAGAATTTCTAAGTGATACTTCTCTCTTTACTTCACGGCTTACATTCTGCTTAGAAAGCTTTATATATGCCTTTACCTTTATATTTGATGTAAGAATAACACCCTCTTCTTTCTTTGGTGTTTCCCCAACTCTTGTTGTAGGCTGCTCCACATCTCCTGCTGATACACATTTATCATCAATTTTTATAGAAAAGTCCTCGACATACTCACATGCCACACTCACGTTATCAAGCGGCTTATCTCCTAACGGGTAGAAATCATTTGAAAAATATAATATCTTATTAGCTTTATCCCATATATAACCATAGTACCTTGACTTATTAGTATTAGAATACTTAGTAAGATAATAATCGTATCCACTATTCTTATCAGGACTTCTATACATTATAAGCATATCCGCTTCCATTATATCGTTCTCGACCTGATTTAATGCAATATCTGCATCGCTTTGCAGCTGTGCCTGTGCTGTCTGCTTCGTGAAGTTATGCACCGAACTCTGTATAAGAACAACCAGAGCTGACAGTACTATACCGCCTATAGTCAGGGCAATAAGCATTTCTACAAGTGAAAAGCCTTTATTATTAAGTTTTCCATCAGCCTTTCTCTTACCAGCACAATCTGCTGACACATTAACCTCATTCATAGAATCCTTTGCTCCTTTTACTATGATAACGATAACTTACCAGTACTGTACCACACTGTAACATCATACGAATGGCTTCCACGGCTTATAGTTATAACCGCCTTTAGATTATTATTAACATCTAATTTATCGGACCTGGAGGCTCCTGCGTTAACAACAAAAGAACCAACCCTTCCACTGCTTCTTGTATAAGTCACAGTAGCTTTTTTATCACTATCTACAGCATAGTCTGTCTTATCAGATGAATTGGCATAATCTGATATCGTTATATTATAACCTTTTCCTATAGTTTTACTTTCTGTCTGGACATCATTCTTATATGTAACAAGCCTGCATGTTCCATCTGTATCCTTAACTATATCAAGCTTCCAGTCTGCATTAACTGTAAGAGTTTGTGAACGCAGATTATTAAGTTCTGTATACACGAAATTACCTGCTTTTTTTACATTTCCCCTGCTGATTACTGACACTCCTATAGCAGAGCCGCCTATAACTATCGCCATAATAGCTATAACAACGAGAAGCTCAACGAGAGTGAAGCCCTTATTTAGTTGTAACTGCTTCTGTAGACTGTGTCGTCTTTTCCGAATCATCACGTTTCCTCCAATTAGCAACTCGTATCATATCCTTATATGTCATATTCTGAACATCCAAAAAGCCGCTGTCATCACTGTTTTCAAGTGGATTCCATACCTTGAATATCTCTGCATATTTCTGATCAGTTTTTATAATATCAGTAGTGTCAGAAAGACCTGTAACCGTAACATCGCCTTCTATAGTTATAGTTCCACCAGCTATTATAGTTCCAGAGAAATTTTTCTTAACCACAACATCTCCAGATGCAACTATAACACCACCATCAACATCTCTAAAACTATAAGTTATATCATTTGACATATGTGCTTTTTTTCTTATAACTTCATCATTATTACTTATAATAAGCGGTTCAGAAGTTGAATTGCTATTATTAAACGCAACCAGCGCATACTTATCATAACCACCTGTAAGCTTTGTAGTAACAGGACCAAGCTTATCCTTTGTATAAGCTTCAAGACCAATAGTAGATATAATATTGACATATACCTCTTTGGAATACTTATTTAAATCCGGATACATCTGACCTATAATTGTGTTATTCATCTTTTTTGTATCTGTTATTTCATAAAGCGTTCTGCTAAGAACATTGAATCTTGAAGCCAGATCCTCATAATCTCCTGCATAATCATATTTTGTTGATGATGCAGCATCATCTGATTCATTATAAACAAGACTCATGCTGCCATCTGCTGCTGCAACAGCTGATAACATGGAATTCTTAGTATACACACTGCCTGAGCCAGCCTTTATGACACTATTAAGACTCTGCGCATTAAGTGTCATCTGTGACTTCAATCTTTCTCTCTGCTCTTTGTATGTTTTCTTTACTTTATCAGATTTACCTGAAAGAAGACTGTTGAATTCAGTATCATCAAATATAGCCTTAACATAAGAAGCAGCCGCCTTTTCATCTTTAAAGCGCAGATAATAATAATCTCTTGTAAGACTTCCTATAGTTATAGTCTTTTTAACAAAATATTTACCTTCCGCCTCAGCTAAATACTTATATCCGAAGAAGTTATCTTCTGATATTGTTATATTCACATTAGCTCCTGCCGCAGCCGGATTAGTTTCACCACCCATAAGTGCTGCAGGCACAAGATATATCTCCTGATTTCCAATAAATGATACTGACTCACCTGTATCATAATCTCCTGGTACAGTATATCCATCAGCATTTGCAAGAGAATAATAATCTATATACGCCCTTCCTGAAACAAGAAGCTTGTTAAGTGACTGAAGATCAAGCTCTGAATTAGTACCATTTATAACAATAGCACTGCTTCTGTTTACCTTTTCAGTAGCATTAACCCCTACATAACTATAACCATAATAATTACCTGACAGCTTGACCTTGCTGTTGTTTCCGTTTAACTCCAGATCATCTCTTACATATGTATCAGAGCTTCCGTTTACTGTTATGCTAGAAGTTCCACCTGTACTGTCAGAGGTCTTGATATTCTCACACCATATCCTGCTGCCTGTTCCACCATTTCCTGCATTAAGTGTTCCATTTTCAACAACAATATCACCACTTGTAGCAAGAAGTGTGTCTCCTGCTACATTAGCTGTTGCCGCTGGATTCACTTTAAAACCACCTGCTGAGCCTGCAAAAGCATTACCATTCAGGTTAAATGATGCATTGGATGCAACTGATATCCCCTTGTTTCCAACAATAGCATATCTTAAAAACGAATCAAGACTAAGTTTCTTTGAATCAGTTATATTAACAAGCTTGTCAGGTATTCCAAGGGTCATATCAAATGTAATATATGAATAATATCCTGCCTGTGTAAGATACTTTACAAGGCAGTTATTAATATTAATTGTATAATAAAAAATATTCTCCTCAACCTGACTCTTCTTACTTACAATCTGGATGTTATCTATGGATTCAACATCAAGCGTGTTACTTCCTGATTTATGCGTTGCTTCTATACAATCATTAAGGACACTGACTATACCCTGCGCCTCTATTGTATTACCGCCTCTTTCGTACACGCCCTCCTGCTTCTTGCTTACATAATCACTATCATCCTTATACTTGATACTATCAAGCATATTATCCTGTATCATGCCAAGCTTATTAAGCATTCTATGAATATAATCAAGCCTTAGCTCCTTATTACATGTTATATTATCAACAGTTGTTATACCACTTTCGGTATTAACAACCATCTTCGCAACCTGATCCTGGTATGCACTGTTAAAGCAGTCTGATGACATCTGTCCCATAGCAACATATATCTCATTGACTGCATCCTCGGATGTATAAAAAGTTTTAGCTGACTGCTTATTAGCTACCTTCAGCTTAAGATTCATAATAGTAGATGAAGTAACTACGGTGGCAAGTATCATAACAAATGATAACATTATAAGTACGATAACCATAGTTGAACCGTTATTATTACACTTAACTCTTTTTCTTAAATTATGTGCCATCATAAGCTTCTCCTCACCTTTCTCTACCCGATCTTTGTTGTAGTCATCTGTATCATCGGTTCTTCCTTCGATGCATCAGCATTACTGCCATAATATACTTTAACCGTCATAGTATACAAAAGACTCTTACTTGCTACTCCATTGCTACCCGAACCTGTATTGTTAATATCCTTATATTCATCCCACTTATATATATTAGAAAATACACTTACCGGTCCTGGATTAGTTGTTCCATCTTTATTAACTGTCTTATTTCCAAGATTAATCGTTCCTACGTTTGCAAACTCCTGTCTTGAAGTATCTTTGTTAAGATAAAGACTCACCTTGTCTTTGTTAATCATCATATTCTTAGAACTGTCTGTTGTGTTGTTAGATGTCTGCTGAATAATGAATACATTACAATTATCATATTTAACAAATGCATTTTCCTGATAATCGTAAGTTATGTTAATCTTATCAGTAGTATAATAATATCTGTTATCACCTACAGTTAAAGTCGAATGTCTGTCATAAGGTATATAAAACATATACACATCTTTAAGATTATTAGGTAATGAGGATGATATTCTATAAGAATTATCACCTGTTATTTCCGCCTTGAAATAATTATTAGGATATGTAATAGATGCTGTATATGCATAAGCCTTATTTCCATCATATATGTATTCAAAATCCAGTGTTATCCTCTGATAATATGCATCTATACCTGTATCAACCGCACTTGAAGCCTCAGCTGGTGCCTCAGATAATTCACTATGTTTAACTTCTATCTTAACATTAGTTGTTTTTTCTATCTTATTTTTATCAAAACCAGCTGTATATCTTTCCTTGAAATAATTCTCAGCATCTATATCGTGGCTGTATAAATCTTCTCTTAACACAATATTCTTAACCGAATTTACATAAGAGTTAATATTATTGTTATAGTTCTTATCACTATCATCACCTGAATTATATATACCTGGATCAAGTTCGGTTACAACAGTATATTCTTCCCCATTTGTTCCTTCCTTTGTTTCCCTGAATATATATTTTCCAGAGCTTTCTGTATATTTTCCAGCATAATCCTCAAGTATCCTGCTCATACTTACAGACTTAAACTGTTCTACTATATCAGAAGCAACAGTATTCGCATTTTCTTCTTTACGAGCCTTATGATTGATTCTTGCTGCGTTAGAAAACGAACCTAGAACAGGAATAGAAAGAATAGCAAGCACTGCCATGGCAACAAGCACCTCTACAAGAGAGAAACCTGCATTATTCAGTTTTCCTTTTCGCTTATCAGCACCTGATTTTTTTATCATAATCATCTGTTATTCTCCATTTCCTGGCTGGTTACTTAACCCTTAACTATTCAGCTGGCTTTGCAAATATATTATCTGTTCCTGTCTTTAAGTCAAACTTAGGTTCACTGAACTCTCTTCCATTACCTGTTATAGAATACAATGCAAGTGTCATCGTACCTGTAACAACATCTGTTGCTTCATTATAAGTTGTTGTTAATGCCTCTATCGTATTCTTCTTTTCATAGTTGTTGATAAATCCGATAAGATTCTTCCACTCTGCATAAGTACCTTCATAAGATACATTGATAGTTTCCTTGTAACCTACATTATTAGTCTGATATGCACTGCCTGATGTATTCGATGGGTTAGAAGATGCCTTCTGTCCAAATGTATACACTGCAACTGGATCAGAGAATGTTATACTCTTTATCCATACACCAGTTGAACTCTCAATAGTGTTTAAAAACTGTAATGTTGCCGGCTGGCTTGTACCATTTTCAAATGTCTTTAAAATCTTTGATGAATCACTCTGTAAAGAAAGTGTATCTGACTCATACTTAGCTTTGTTATCATTCTTTTTCTGTAAATCTTTCTTTTTCTTTGTAAGCTCTGTAACCTGCTTAGTTGATGTATCAAGAGAAGCTGACAGATTCTGGTAACCAACAAAGTAAGCTATAAAGATTATAAGAAATGCAAATACATACACAAGTAACTTCTTATCTTTTTCAGATATAGTAAGACTATTCTTTAACTTTTCCTTCATTACTTATTACCTCCCTGTGAAGCACCCTTTATATCCCCAAATGAGCAGCTAAGAGAAAAAGTAAGCTGTACAGTTCCTGTATTATCCTCATTTTCTGTTTCATTGGATACAATAACATTAGATACAGTTGGTATAGACTTAAGCTGAAGTATAAGCATACCCAGTGATGACTTGCTTGCTGCTGTACCACTGACTGCCACATTGCCAGATGTTATACTCATACTTGTTATGACAACATCGCTAGGCACCTTGCTTTCAAGTTCCTTTACAAATGTATCAACTGAATCGTTGTTGTTGGAAGCCTGTGTCTTGAATGTGTTCACATCTGTATTCTCATCCTTGGCTTCATAATACTTATTTACAATCTCTTCAATAGGCTGAAGCTTCTTAACATCATTCTTAAGGGCAGTTACTTCTATGTTTGTAAATACCAGCTGGATACCTGGGACAAGTACAAGTAAAAGTGATGCTGCAACCGCCGCTATAACGACCAGTGCCATACCTTTTCCTGCATCCTTTTTCTTGTCCTCCTGTATCTTGTTAAGTGAAACAAAATTGACCGGTGCTATAAATGCACCTATAGTTGCTGTATACGCTGTAAGCGCATTTTCATCAACATATGTTCTCTTGTCTGTAAGCACACCATCAAGCTTTTCTATCGGAATAACTTCCATATTAAACTCGTTTGTTAACAGCTTGTTAAAACCTCTTATAGTTGTGGCATTACCTATGATGTATATCTTCTCTATAGGCGTATTATTTCTTGAAACATAATAATCTGTAATTCTGCTTATATTACTTATAAGTGCTCTCACTGACTCTGTAACATCATTAGAATCTACCGTCTTACCAAGAAGATATTCTGTCTGAAGCTTTTGAAGTGCCTGATCATAATTCAGCTTATATTCATCCATTACGGTTTTAACCATAAGAGTCTTACCATAGTGGACAGTTCTTTGCAGCTGTAAGGCACCTGCCTTAAAGATACTTACAAGTGTTGAATCATTCTCTATAGATATAACAAGATTAGTACCTTCATCTATCTGCTGTTTTATAAGCTGATACGTACTGTTACCTGCATAATCAATGAATGCCACCTTAAGCCCCATAGCCTGTGCAAGCTCATAGTACTGTTCTATCATATTCGCAGGAGCTGCTACAACCACAACCTTTAACTTCGGTGTGTTATCCTCTTTTACCTTCTCGATAGGATAATACTGTACTATATAATCTTCTATTTTAACTGGGAAATACTCTGCTGCATTGGTTTCTATGATTTTATCTATCTTGTTACTCTTAATATCAGGAACAATGACGTCCTTTGTAGCTATTTTACTAGATGATATTGAGAACACAACATCATTAGAATTCATACGATTGTCATCAAGTGATGACTTTATAACCTTGGCGAATTCTTTTACATCAAGAATCTCACCATCATTATACACACCTTCTGGTGTTGGGATTGTAACTACCTTATGAATAGTAGTTGCTTTAACACCCTTTGTTGCTTCGCACAACTTTGTATATTCGTTGTTAATGCTTATGCTTATATATTTGCCGTTAACCTTAACTGCCATAACGAAACAGTCTCCTCTCCCCTTAGCATATTATGAAAAATCTATATATAAATACTGCTACATTTCAGATTCAAACTAACATTAAAACATTGATATGTACCAGTTAATTATATTCGTACCAAAAAGCATGGCTATTGTAAGCCCTGCACACAAATATGGTCCGAAAGCAAGTACTCTTTCCTTGCCACTGACCTTCATTCTTATAACATGTATTACCGCACCAAAGATGCAGCCAAGCAAAAATGCAAGTATAACATTTTTCCATCCCATAAACAGTCCTGCCGCTGCCATAAGCTTGATGTCGCCTCCGCCAAATGCATCGACTCCCTTTATGGCTCTTCCTATAATAAGAAGCAGCAGCATAAATGTGCTTACACAAAAAAAGCCTATTAGATAATCTAATAGGTGTTCTCTGTCAAAAAGTATTCTTATTATACCGAGGACTCCTATTACTACATTAAGTGCGAATGGTATTTCCTGTGTTCTCTCGTCTATAACTGTTATAACAAGAAACATCGAGAATACCAGACACATCAGACCTGATATGATATTCAGTCCATTCACTAAAAATATGATGACATACATAGCACCATTAATTCCCTCTATAACTGGATACTGTGGTGATATCTTTGTCTTACAATAACGGCACTTTCCGCCTAACATCATGTAGCTTACCAGTGGCACTAAATCGTACCACTGGAGTTTATGACCACATGACATACAATGCGAACTCTCCGTCGCTATATTCTCTTTTAATGGTAATCTATATATGAGTACGTTCAGAAAGCTTCCTATTACGATACCGTAGAGGAATATTATGACGTAGATTGGTAGTTCGTATTGCATGGTTTATTCCTTTATATTCTATTTTGTTGTATAATCACCAACTGTTCCATTTTCAACTTTAAATGTAATTGTTTTACCCTTTAAATCTTTTGAAGTCATTTGTACCTTTGTTTTACCTATTGTATCTGTGAGTTCCTTTGATAATGCAGGAGTAACTCCTGTTGTATCCGTTTTAACAGATATTGTTCCATCAGTTGAAATTGTAACTTCATTATTAGATAATGTTGTATAATAAGTTTCATCTGCTAATACTGTTGTAATTGAGCCTTTAATTTCATCGAGATTCTGTAAATCCTTTGATACTCTTGACTTTTCAATGTTCTTGATAAGTGTAGGAGCAAGTACACCAACGAGTACTGCCATAATTGCGATAACAACGATAAGCTCAACTAAAGAGAAACCCTTGTTACCAAGTCTTTTCTGTGTCTTTTTCATGTTCTTTATCTCCCTTTGATAATAAAATATTTATATAATTCAGTGTGACTTTTCACCGTCATACTGATCATATACATGCTAATTCGAGCATATATTATATATGTACCTATCCCAATGTGTTGTAAAGCTGTATCATAGGCTGGTATATAGAAAGTATAAGTACCACTACTACAAGTGCCATGATAACTATGATAGCCGGCTCCATAAGTGCTGTAAGTGTCTGTGTCTGCACTTCAACTTCTTCCTCATAGTAGCCTGCTGAATTAGTAAGCATTTCTTCTATGTTACCTGTTTCCTCACCGATACCTACCATATGAACTATCATAGGTGGAAATATCTGTGATGCCTTTAGCTGGTTCGATAATGGAAGTCCAAGGGCAACACCACTCTTAGCCTTCATAAGTGCATCCTTATACATGACATTCGTCATAGTGGATGCTGCTATATCTATAGCCTCTATCATAGGCATACCCGCCTGAAGAAGTGTGCTAAGTGTTCTTGCAAAGCTTGCACAGGCTGTCTTAGTCTGAAGGACTCCAAATACAGGAATCTTAAGCTTAAGCTTATCTACCGAATGTCTTCCTGCATCAGTCTTTACATACATCTTATATCCAACTACTATAGCCGCTATAACCGCTATTATTATGTACCAGTAATTCATAACCGCATCACTCATAGAAAGCACTGCCTTAGTCATGAATGGCAGATCTGATTCAAGATCCTCAAACATGGATACAAAGTTAGGTATAACGAACGTTAACATAACTATGATTACGCCAACCATAACCACAAGAAGCACACATGGATACATCATAGCCTTCTTAACTATGCCCTGTGTCTTAGCCTGTTTCTCAAACTGTATAGCCATACGCGTAAGAGCATTCTCAAGACTACCTGATGACTCACCTGCTTTAACCATATCTATAAGAATAGATGGGAATATACCAGAATCCTGTCTCATGGAATCTGATAATGTTTCACCCTTTTCTACACCCGACTGGGCATCCATAATAGCTTTCTTAAGATTCTTATTCTCTGTCTGCTCTGCTAGCATCTCAAGAGCGTTAACAACACTGACACCAGCATTAAGTATACTTGCAAACTGCCTGCAGAATACACTCATATCTCTTGGCTTAACTTTCTTCTTAGTAAGAAAAGGAAGTTCTATATCCTTATCAAATGCTGTCTGTGTCTTGATAGACATAGGTGTAAGCCCCTGCTCTTTTAACTTTCTTGCAGCTTCATCTCTTGTTTCTGCTTCTATCTGACCCTTTTTATCCTTGCCATCCTTTGCAACTGCTGTGTATGAATATGTTTCCATAACAACCCCTCTTTAATAATGTAAATGCAATAATCAACTGCTCCTAAATTCTATTACTATGTGATATATATTGCAATCGTCTCTTATCCCCCATTTTGGTGTGTGTGAGTACTTCTGTACTATTAGTATAGTACTAAAGTTGCAAATTGTACATAGTCAGTTGATTATGTTTTTTATTAAGTGCATTGTAACATATTTTTAATGAATATTTAAGTGTTTTTTGTCACATTTTACAACAAAAACGACTTATTCCTATAGGATATAATTTTCCATATCAATACTTTTGTAGATTTTATTTACGTTGCATATATTTTATGCATAAAATATATGACCGCTTTATTATACATAAAAAGATGCAAGTATTCAATTTGCAAAAATATCTTATGATATTCCTGCCAATTGTTCACTTGCATCTTTAAATTGCTACTCATGTATATTTACTTATAGTTATTGCCTTTAATATCCACATTTTTCTAATTTTTCATCATACCCAAATACACTCACGTCAATCAGTCATTTCTTCTGGTTATCAGCACAAGTCTTAATAACTGAAGTACAGATGTAACAAGTGCTGCAACATATGTGAGTGCTGCCGCTGTAAGTACCTGCCTTGCTCCTGAGAGTTCACGTCCTGCAAGCATATTTCTGTCACGAAGTGTTCTAAGTGCTCTTGCTGATGCATCGAATTCTACCGGAAGTGTAAGAAGCTGGAATATAACAACGAGCGAGAATAACAGAACACCTATCTGCATAAGCCCGGTTGCTCCGAATATAAGTCCTAACAATATGACTGGCCATGATAAAGATGAACCTATATTAGCAAGCGGAATAACAACTGATCTTATCTTAATAGGAAAATAATCCTGATCATACTGCATCGCATGTCCACATTCATGTGCAGCTACGCCAACAGCTGCCACCGTATTAACATCATATACGCTATCTGATAACCTTAACACTCCTTCCTTAGGCGAGTAATGGTCTGTTAGATTTCCGCTCACTCTTTCTATCCTGACATCTGTTATCCCGGCTGCCCTTAGTATTTCACTTGCTGCTTGTGCACCTGTCATATTCGTTCTGTAGTTATTCCTACTGTATCTGCTAAATGTTGACTTAACATTCATAGATGCTATGATACTTATAACTGCACCTATAAGCACAAGTATATATGTTGCATCATAAAAATAATACATATATCAAATCCTCCATATTTTTTAGTATCAGAGTTTTTGCCTCCGACATCATAATTATATTATCATTCTACCATAAAAAGCTTTTATGTAAATATATACTTTATTTCTTTCACAATATATTCATTTTATCTTTATATTTTGATAATTCACTCATGTTTTCACATTTCTGCGTATATCAGCATATTATTTTAATAAGAACACAAAAATGCAAAGCCGCGACTGTTACAAAACACCTGCAGAAGGCAAAACGTCAGAAAGGAGTTTTTAATCTGTATGAAAATGTATGATCTTAAAAACAAACAGGTCATCAACGAAAATGACTGCCGGATTCTTGGATGTGTTATCGACATAGATTTCGAGCCATCTAACGGCTGCATCAACTCAATCATAGTTCCTGGTCCTGCGCGGCTATGTGGTGTCTTTGGAAGGGAGTTCGTGTATGTCATTCCATTTCATTGTATAAAATCGATTGGTAAAGATATCGTACTTGTAAATGTCTGCCTTGATAAACACAAAGAAAAATGCTAATATATACATATATTTTTAGTTCTTGCGATAATGATTGGAGGTTACTATGAAAGATAATTACGTTGCTTATGTGGGAAGTTACACCCATGAGAGCAGTAAAGGTATACATATATACGATTGTGATGTTGAGGAGGGACGTATATATGAACGCTGCGAAGTACCTATTGATAACCCTTCTTATATAACTCTTTCACATGACAAAAGATTCCTATATGCCATATGCGACCAGGGTGTATCAGCCTATGCCATCACCGAAGATGGAAGCCTTGAGCTTATGAATGTCGTATCTATAAACGGTATGAGAGGTTGTCATATATCAGTTACTAAGGCCAACAATTTCCTTGTAGTATCCGGTTATCATGACGGTAAGATCACTGTCATGCACATAAATGCTGATGGTTCTGTTGGCAGTATTGCTGACGAGGTGTTCCACAAAGGCATGGGCAGCGTTGCAGAACGCAATTTCCGTCCTCACGTAAGCAACACATGCTTCACACCTGATGAAGATCTGTTATGTGCGTGTGATCTTGGTATTGATCAGATTAAGTTATATGAATTCAACCACAGAACCGGTAAGCTTAAGCTGTTTGATATAATCCGTTCACAGCAGGAATCAGCCCCTAGAAAGATGATATTCTCAGAAGATGGAAAATATGCTTATGTCGTATGTGAATTAAAGAATTATATCAATGTATATTCTTATGACAAGGATTCAGATAAAACCCGTTTTGAGATGATTCAAAACATATTTACTGTAAGACGTGACCACAAGTCAAACAGTGCTGCCTCTGATATAATATTTGCCAATAACGGCAGCAATCTTATCTGCTCTAATGCTGGCGATAACACTGCTACAATATATTCCGTTGATAAGAAGTCAGGAAAGATTGTTACTCTTAACTCACTTCCTGTAAGTGGCGATTATCCTAAATATGTATGTCTTTTTCCTGATAATAAGCACCTCATGTCTATGAATAACGAGGGCAGCTCTATCACTATCTTTACAGTAGATTATAAAAAAGGTCTTATAGTTATGAATGGCAAGGAAATCAAGATATCGCGCCCTAATAACATGGTTATTAAAAAACTGTAATGTGGTTTTATTCATCATTATAACATATTTATTTATAAACATAATTTATAAACATTGTTCATACTAAACTAAAAGCTACATCAAATTTACTATATCTTTGATGTAGCTTTTATAATTATTCTTTTTTATAACCTTAGAATTTTTACATTTTTTTCTTTAATTCTTCTTTTTCAGTTTCATCTATTCCTAGTATCATCCGGCTAAGTTTTATTCTACTGTCCGTTATATTTTTCAGCCTGATGCTTAATAAGCTCAGCATCATCAAAGTAGTTTATTTTCATAGCAGCTTTCACTTCGTTGAGTGTCTGTTCTGCCACTTCATATGCTTTCTTAGTGCCTTCCTGTAAGATATGGTATACTTCTGGTATATCCTTTTCGTACTCATGACGTCTGTTTCTTATAGGCTCTAATTCCTTGTTAAGTACCTCTGTAAGAAGCTTCTTAACCTTGACATCACCAAGACC
>OLVW01001117.1_pt1 | contig 24379 bp, 25 predicted proteins | sample 1673301 | NCBI WGS metagenome assembly OLVW01 (sample SAMEA3178941, study PRJEB25190) | human gut metagenome
CGCTGGTGTATTCCAGCCGCACCATGTCCCTGCGCACCCATCAGCCCTTTGAAAGCGCAGAAAAGGCGGTGCGGGAGAACTTGGACATCCTGTCCCAGAAGAACATTCTGGAGACCGAAAATCATCGCATCCTCGTGGAAGATACGGACGAGGGCGAGGTACTGCGGGAGCGCGTGCACGACCTCAAGCAGCTGGTAACGGCCTATCAGCTGGGCTGGATCCCGGAGGCGCGGTGCGAGGATCACGTTTGGTGATATCGCCAAAGGGTAAAATTTGGGTCGGTTTTGGTCAAAATTGATGAAAAACCCAATAAATTTTTGGAATATCCGCGTGTAATCTGGGCAAAACAGAAAATAATGAAACAGATACAAATCGGGCTTTGCTTTTTTGTGGAAGTAGTGTATAATAGGATAGTTATAAAACCGCCCCGGTGTTGGTAAATCTGTACACCCCGGCAGTACAAGTAACGAAATGGAATGCTTTCAGTAGCCTTAACAGGCCTGTGGCACAGGCCTTTGACAAGGAGATCATAAAAGTGGAGAAATTTGTTATTACCGGCGGTAAGCCCCTGCACGGAGAAGTGACTATTTCCGGCGCAAAAAATGCGGCTGTGGGTATTCTGCCTGCTACTATTCTGGCAGCGGATGTCTGCGTGATCGAAAATCTGCCTGATATCAGCGATGTGTCGGTCAGCCTCAAGATCCTGAGCACCTTGGGTGCACAGGTGAAGATGCTCAACCGCAACACCTACGAGATCGATACGCGGCATCTGGTCACTACCAATGTGCCGGACGATCTGTCCCGTCAGATGCGCGCCAGCTACTACTTCCTCGGTGCGTTGCTTTCCCGCTTCGGCAAGGCACAGGTGGCCATGCCCGGCGGCTGCAATCTGGGCCCCCGCCCCATCGACCAGCACCTGAAGGTGTTCAGCGCACTGGGCGCAGAGGACAGCGTGGATTACGGCATGATCACCGTGCGCACCAAGCAGGAGCTGACCGGTGCCCATATCTTCTTTGATAAGGTCAGCGTGGGCGCTACCATGAACGGCATGCTCTCTGCGGTCATGGCCAAGGGGCAGACCATTCTGGAAAACTGCGCCAAGGAGCCCCATGTGGTGGACTTGGCAAACTTTTTGAATATGTGCGGCGCAGATGTGCGCGGTGCCGGTACGGATGTCATTAAGGTGCGCGGTGTGGAAAAGATGCACGGCTGCACTTACAGCATCATTCCGGATCAGATCGAGGCCGGCAGCTACATGGTGGCTGCCGCTGCCACCGGCGGCGATGTGCTCATCAAGAATGTTACCCCCAAGCACCTGGAGCCCATCACGGCCAAGCTGCGCCGTGCAGGGATCACTGTGGAAGAATTTGATGATGCAGTGCGGGTATCCCGCACCGGCGATATTCTGCCGCTGAAGATCAACACCATGCCGCACCCCGGCTTCCCCACCGATATGCAGCCCCTGATGGGCGTGCTGCTGAGCGTGGCTAAGGGCACCAGCACCATCACCGAGAGCGTGTGGGATAATCGTTTCCGCTATGTGGACGAGCTGCGCAAGATGGGTGCCAGCGTACAGGTGGACGGTCAGGTAGCCGTGTTTGAGGGCGTAGAAAAGCTCAGCCCCGCACCGCTGCGCGCTTCCGATCTGCGTGCCGGTGCCGCTATGGTAGTGGCTGCTCTGATGGCCGATGGCACCAGCGAGATCGAGGAGATCGGTCATATCGAGCGCGGCTACGAGAATATCGTGGAAAAGCTGCGCGGTCTGGGCGCTGATATCAGCAAGGTGGAGCGGACGCCCGCCGCACTGGAACAGGCCCTGTAACACAAACAACAAAACAAACAGCCTGCCGTAAGTTCTGTGCGGCGGGCTGTTTTCAGGTGGTAACATAAGAGGTTTTCATGGCAGAGTTCATTTCATTGTATTCCGGTTCTTCCGGCAACAGCAGCGTGGTGCGCTGCGGTGCGCAGTACCTTATCGTGGATATGGGCAAGGGTGTACGCACTACCACAGCAGCGCTCAAATCGCTGGGGCTAGCCGTCAGCGATTGCGCGGGCATCCTTGTCACCCACGAGCACAGCGACCACGTCAAGGGGCTTTCCACCTTCCTCAAAAAGAACCCGCTGCCGGTGTACGGTGCAGCGGCTACGCTGGATTTTCTGGATGCCAACAATATTGTGCCCGCCAACTGCGAACTGAACGCGCTGGAGGGCAGGGAAGAGGACATCGGCTGCTTCGGGGTACAGTCCTTCCCCACCAGCCACGATGTACCCTGCGTAGGCTACCGCATCCATACCCCGGACGATAAGACCATGACCATCGCCACCGACCTTGGCACCCTGACCCCGCCGGTGCACGAGGCACTTTCCGGCTGCGACCTTGTGGCGCTGGAAAGCAACTACGACCTGCACATGCTGCGCAGCGGGCCCTACCCCTATTATCTGCGCGCCCGCATCGAGAGTGTGCGGGGACACCTTTCCAACGACGAGTGCTCCGCAAAGCTTTTGGAACTGATCCAGAGCGGCTGCAAAAAGTTCGCCCTGTGCCATCTCTCGCAGGAGAATAACACGCCGACTCTTGCTTTGCAGACCGTGTTCACCACCTTGGGTGTAGCCGGTGTCGTGCCGGAAAAGGACTGCATCGTGCAGGCACAGCGCCGCAACGAGGTAAGCCCTGCATTAGAGTTCTGATTTGTCGCAAAATAAAGCCATCTGCAACAGCTGATTCCAAGGGTTTCAAACCCCGGCCATGCTGCGGCAGATGGCTTTTTATTTACACGGCAATTCGCACTTATTTTAAAATTGCTTCTCTCAAAAGATGTACAGCTCCGGCAGAAACAAAACGACTTACTCTGCGGCCTTCTGCACCCGGATATCACTGCCTAAAAACTGGATCTGCACAAAGGCCGCAAGGCGGCTGGAGATCTTCTCTGTATATAGCTTTTCCAGCAGCGCACCGTCCGTGATGTTGGTGGTGACGATGGTGGGTAGCTTTGCACCCAAGCGGTTATTCAGCAGGCTGTACAGATTCGTCAGGAAGAAGCTGGAGTTGAACTCGGTGCCCAGATCATCAAGGATCAGCAGATCGGCGTTGCAGGCAGTCTGGAACAAGGTCTCCTCCTCGCCGCCGGGATCTGTGCCGAAATGCAGCGCTTCCAGCTTGCCGAAAAAGTCCGGGCAGGAGACATAGATCACATCATAGTTCTGCCGCAGCACCTCCCCGGCAATGGCGAGGGCGGCATGGGTCTTGCCCAGACCTGCGTTGCCCACCAGCAGCAGGCTTTCGCGGGTGGCGGGGGAGAAGTCTGCGGCGTAATCCCGCAGGTCGGCCAGAACCTCGGCCATGTAGCTGCGCACGCTCTCGCCCAGCGTCTTGTCCACCGTGTTAGGATAGTAGTCCAACTGCATGGTATCAAAGCTGGAGATGGACAGACTGGACAGCTCCTCGATCTCCTTGCGGCGCAGCTGCTGCATCACCCGGCGCACACAGTCGCAGGTATGGCCGTCCACTGCGCCGGTGTCCTCGCACCGCTTGCAGGTGAACTTTGGCTCCAGCGCATCCGCAGGACGTCCGCTCTCAGCCAGCAGCGCGGTCAGTTTCTGCTTTGCCGCCGCAAGCGCAGCGGCAGCTTCGGTGCGGTCTTTCCCGGAGGCTCCGGCAATGGCACAGCGGATGCCCCGCACCCGCACCTCTTCCTCGGCGTGACGCAGCCCGGGAATCGCGGCTTCGGCTTCAGCCTGTGCATCCTGCGCCAAAGCGCGGGCGGTTTGCCGCCGCATGGCTACGGTGCGCAATGCCTGCTGATATAATTCGTTTTTGGTACGCATATAGGCTCCTTACTCCGGTTTCTTGATCAGGGGACGGCGGCGGGTGGCGTTTTTCAGGATATCGTTTCCGCTGGGCGTGTCGCGGTCCACCCGGATATTCCGGCTGGCACCGGCTGCGGCCACCGGCCCGCGCACATCATGGATGTTGCGCAGACCCTTGGCGTTCCATGTTTTCAGGATGCTGTTCCAGTACCACAGATCCCGCTTGGGGCCGGCCTGTACGGCGGCTTCCTGCACCATGGCGTCATCATAGCCGTACACCTCGTACCAGCGTGCAATGGCCTTGCGCCCGCCCAGCGTCAGCTCCTCGGGGGTGATCTGCAACAGGCTGCTGACGTATTCCTCGCGGCTCTGGCGCAGCGCCAGCAGCTTTAAGTGGGCATCGGCCTGCTCGCCGGTCTCTACGCCCTCGGCGCGCCAGACCTTCAGCTCATGGGTCACAGCGGCCATGGTGCGCTTGCCCCGGCTGGCCACATAGGCTACGCACAGCATCACAGTCTCGGGCGCAAAGCCTTCCTGCACATACAGGTTCACCAGCTTTTCCATCTCGGTGTGGGTCAGCGGACGGGCAAAGCTGGTCTGTGCGCAGTCGATCAGGCTGGAGATCATAGGGTCAGTGCGGCTGGCGGCGGCAATCTCCGCCCAGCGCATGGGGGCAGGGGCGCTGGGCTCTGCGCCCGGGGCGGCGTTCTCCTCGTAGCGCTCCAAAAGCCCCGCACCCGCCCAGAACGCCAGCGCACTCTCGGCGCTGATGCGGCTGCGCAGCTTGAGGTCGGCGCAGATCTTGTCCGGGTCGGTCACGCCGGTGGCCAGCACATACAGCGCCACCCGCACATTGTATTCTTCGGCAATGCCCAGCTTGGAGAACACCAGCTGCGGCACGGCGATGGTATCGCCCTTCAGTTCTTTCAAACGGTAGATCATGGTTTCCTCGTTCGGTTTATTCGTTGGCAGTATCCGGCTCGGCGGGCGGCTCCCAGGGGTCGCAGTCCATCATATCCGGGCAGTTGTTCCAGCGCTCCGGCTCGGCCTCGTAAGCGTCCTTCAGATACTGCGCAGCGGCGGCACGCCCTTCGTCTGTAAGCGGGAATACCTCCCGGCGGCGCAGGGCGGGGTCGGTCTTGTCGATCGTCCAAGGCGCGGGCCAGTAATCCACCGTGAGGATCTTTTCCTCTTTGGTGGCATCCGCGCCGCCATCCGGGTCCGGCACGGTGCGCTTGCCCGGCGTAAGCCGGTAGCGCAACCCGGCCTCGTTGCCGCTGTAATCATTCTTGCACAAAAAGTAGTGCAGCAGGGGAACAAAGATCATGGTGCAGCTCGTCCTTTCCGGCAAAAGGCACGGCCTTTTGCGCAATCAATTCTATTATAAAGCCGCCGGGCTAAAATGCAATAACTTTTTGTGAAACGCCCTGCAAAAGCTGCCCCGCTTACAGGAAATCCGGCCTTGACAGCACCGTAGAAATATGGTAAAATATTGCCTGTTGCAGCAGATGTGCAATGTGCTACTGTGGCTCAGCTGGTAGAGCAGCTCACTCGTAATGAGCAGGTCGCCTGTTCGAATCAGGTCAGTAGCTCCAAAAAGAAACCCCCGAAAGTTGGCTTGTGAAGCCAGTTTTCGGGGGTTTTTGTTTGTGCGGCAGGGGATGGGAAAGTGGGCGATTGTGCCTTAATTACCCCTGTTTATCTGGAAATTGCTTTATTTAGTGGCGCAAAAGACGGCGCAGTCAAAACCACCGGCGGAGCCGGTGGTTTTGACTTCCACAAGAAGAAAGGAGAGTACGAGGGGCGGAAGAACCCTGAATCAGCCCCCGGCGGCGCAGTGAGCGCGTGGCCGGGGGCTTTGGCGACCGCAAAAGCATCAGGTAGGAACGGGTGCTGCTGAGAGAAGACTCGGCGGCAGGCGTTTTGTCTGATACCTTTTTATAAAGAGCGTCCGGGTGGGCGCTTTGGGAAGCTAGTATACCCGTTATTTCTGTGACTGTGTGGGTCACAAAAGAGAAAATTACAGGAGCAGCCTATGCGGAAAAGCTACATCCGGGAAAAGAAGATCCGGTGCGGGGACGAGTACATGGCCGTTGGAGTGTATGCCGTGACGGATCAGGAACACCGCAAGCGGGGAAAGAAGCGCAAGGAGAGCGACAAGGGGCAGAAGAACCGGAACAAAGCTGCCAGTATGCGCAAAAAGCAGCGGAAGGTGCTGGCGAATTTTGATAAGCGCGGTTTTTTCCTGACCGGTACATACGAGGACTGCTACCTGCCGGATGACGAGGCTGCCTGCTGGAAGGACGTGGAGAACTACGCGCGGCGGGTGAAGTACGCCACCTGCAAGCGGTTTGGGGTGGAGAAGGAGAAGATCCGGCTGATGCTGTGGGCGGTGTTGCTGACGGCAGCGACAAACGCGGCGGCGCTGGTGCCGGACACGGACCGGGACAGCGGCCAGAGCGTGCCGACTGTACTGATGGAGCCGCAGAGCGAGGACGAAAGGCCGGAGGTGGTACTGGATGGCAGCGGGACGGCATAAGAGAAGCATCGTGTGGAAGCCGCAGCCGAAACAGGCTGCCTTTATGCGGCGGTGCGAGGACGAGGCGTTATACGGCGGGGCGGCAGGCGGCGGCAAGAGCGACGCACTGGTGATCGAGGCGCTGCGGCAGGTGAACGTGCCGCACTACCGCGGACTGATCGTGCGAAAGACCTACCCGCAGCTTTCGGAACTGATCGACAAGACGATGCAGTATTACAGACCGGCCTTCTCGAAGGCGCGGTACAACGCTTCCAGCCATGTGTGGACCTTTCCCAGCGGGGCGAAGATCTATTTCGGGTCCATGTTCCGCACGCAGGACAAGTACAACTACCAAGGCAAAGCCTTTGATTTTATCGGGGTGGACGAGCTGACACACTTCACATGGGAGGAGTACAGCTACCTGATGAGCCGCAACCGACCCACAGGGCCGGGCACGGTGGTGTACATGCAGGCAAGGCGCATCCGGGAGGCAGAGCAGAACGACCCGATGCTGAAGGGCAGGGTGATCCAGGGAGTGGCAGACCCGGCCATCTTCAACGAGAGCCAGGGCGAGAGCATTGCGCAGATGCAGGAGAAGTACCCGTACTTTGTGACGTGGCGGCCGGGCGACCACACCCGCATTGCGGGCAAGATGCAGCTGCACTACCGGCTGGCATTTGACGCGGAGGGACGGCCGATGTTTCAGGTGTTTTGCCGGCATTTTATCCGCACCATCCCGAACCTTGTGTACGACGAGAGCAACGTGGAGGACATTGACACCACGCAGGAGGACCACATCTACGACGAGTGCCGGTATGTGCTGATGGAAAACCCCATCAGTCCCCGGCAGGTACGCAAAGAGGTGGTGCTGCGGGACGACCCGCTGGACATGGATGTGCACCGCAGCCCCATCCGGGTGATGCGGGTATAAGCAGAAGGAGAAGCGATGACAGGAAGATACGAGGGACAGTAGCCGAACACCGAACAGGACGGGGAGAAGCTGCTGCGGATCATGGCGATGGCCGCGCAGGCGGCTGGGGCGCAGCAGGCACCGGCGGACACAAGACCCGCAGAAGCGAACCCCGGCGGCATGAGCGAGGGAGACCGGATGGTGAGCACCGCGAGACCCGGCACCGGGCGCGATGATGCCATGCAGAGCCTTTTACAGGACGATGCGGGCGGGAGCGCACCGGCGGGAGTGGCTGCGGAGACGGTGATCGAGCCGGAGGAAGTAGCCAAGGCGGGAGAAATTTTGCAGCGGTACAAGACCGGCAAGGCGGCGCTGGACAAGCGGATCATTGAAAACGAGCTGTGGTTCCGGCTGGGGTACTGGAAGAACTATCAGAACAAGATGATGGAGGGAAAGCCGTAGCCTTCCAGCGGGTGGCTGTTCAACAGCATTGCCAACAAGCACGCGGATGCCATGGACAACTACCCGGAGCCGAACGTGCTGCCGAGAGCGGCGGACGACGAGGAGACGGCAAAGACCCTTTCCAAGGTGATCCCGGCGGTGCTGGAGCAGTGCAACTACGAGCAGGTGTACAGCGATACATGGTGGCGCAAGCTCAAGACCGGCACCGGTGTGAAGGGCATCTTCTGGGACCCGGTGCTGCGGGGCGGGCTTGGCGACATCAGCATCCAGAGCGTCAACCTGCTGATGCTGTATTGGGCGCCGGGGGTGGAGGACATTCAGCAGTCGCCGCACCTGTTCAGCCTGAGCCTTGAGGACAATGAGCAGCTGATCGGGCGCTTTCCGCAGATGGAGGGGCACACCGGCAAGGGGCTGGACGTGGGGCAGTACATCCACGACGACAGCATTGACACCACCGACAAGAGCGTGGTGGTGGACTGGTACTACAAGAAGGCACAGCCCGGCGGACAGACGGTGCTGCACTACTGCAAGTACTGCAACGGCGTGGTGCTGTATGCCAGCGAGAACGACCCGCAGCTGGCGCAGCGGGGCTTTTACGACCACGGAAAGTACCCCTTTGTGTTTGACCCGCTGTTCATGGAGGAGGATTCCCCGGCGGGGTTTGGGTACATCGACGTGATGAAGGACACCCAGACCGCCATTGACGAGATGAACCACGCCATGGACGAGAACGTGAAGCTGGCGGCAAAGCAGCGCTTTGTGCTGAGCGACACGGCGGGGGTGAACGAGAAAGAGCTGGCGGACTTTTCCAAGGACATCGTGCACGTTGTAGGGCGGCTGAACAGCGACAGCTTTATGCCGCTGCAGACGAACGTGTTGAGCGGCAACTGCATGAACTACCGGGATGCCCGGGTGAGCGAGCTGAAGGAAGTGAGCGGCAACCGGGACGTGAGCCAGGGCGGCACCACCAGCGGCCTGACCGCTGCCAGTGCCATTGCGGCGCTGCAGGAGGCTGGCAGCAAGCTGAGCCGGGACATGCTGAAGAGCGCGTACCGGGCGTTTGCGAAGGAGTGCTACCTGATCATTGAGCTGATGCGGCAGTTCTACGACGAGCAGCAGGTATACCGCATTACCGGCGAGAGCGGCGGGGTGGAGTATGCCACCTTCAGCGCGCAGCAGCTGCGCGGGGTGCCCGGCGGCGTTGTGGGCGGGGTGCAGCTGGGCGACCACGAGCCGGTGTTCGACATTGTGGACGGAAAGATGAACCTGCAGTATTTCGCTGCAACGGAGGCGACCGCTGCCAGCGGCAGAAACAGGGAGCCGAGGTTGGGGCCGTGGCCAGCAGGACACGAGTGCCGCCCAAGGCACGAAGTGGACGCTGGGAGCCACAACCCGTTTGGTGGCATGGATCTGCAGCTGTTTGCAGATGGTAATGCTGCTGCCGGAGAGGGCGGCGCAGAGGCAGCCCCGGCGGTGCAGGAACCTGCGCTGCGTCCGGCACAGGAGCGGCTGGCACGGCGCAGCGGTGCACTGCGGGGAAAGGCAAGCCCGGCGGAACAGCCCCCTCAGCTGAGCGGTCAGCCGGAGACGCAGCCGCAGGAAGGTGAGAAGCCGACCGAGGAGAAGCCGCAGGAGCAGAAGACGGAAAAAACCCCGGAGGAAAAGCGCAAGGCCTTTGGGGCGCTGGTGCGGGACGGCGGCGAGTACAGCGACATTTTCAACGAGGTGATGCAACAGGCCATCATCAAGGCGGGCGAGGCGGTGCACGCGGACCCCAAGGCGGCTGCCCTGCGGCAGGCGCTGAGCGAGGCCTACGGCATCGATGGCGAGGATGTGGACGGACTGATCGAGGCCGTGAAGAACGGCAAGGTGAAGGACAACGCCTACTAATCGGGATGGTGACGAGCGACAAGACCGGGGACGAGGACACGGAGGGCGCAATCAATGAACTGGCAGACGACCTTTTGAAGGACGACAGCGAGAGCGTGACCGACGCGCTGGAGCAGGCGCTGGAGAGCGTACGGGCAAAGGATGCACAGGAGGAGCTGGACAGGCTGCTGCGGGCGGGCAAGAGCCTTAGCAGCATGAAGAGCAAGATCACCGCAGTATGCAAGCCGGAGTATGTGGCGGGCAGCGAATACGACTGGACACAGCTGAACGAGATGCTGCTGGCGCTGCGGGATGCGGATAATAACCCGCTGTACACCCAGAAAACGCTGGACGGCTGGGTGAGCGATGCCGAAAAGAAGAGCAAAGCGCAGACCAGTGACCCGTGGGCAGACCTGCGGTAAAGACAAACAATAACAAACAAAGACGAACACCCCGGCGGCTGAGAAGGGACAGCTGCCGGGGTGTGTTTTGTGTAAGAATGTCCGCAGGTGTTTTTGCAAAGCGGGATGCGGTAGACTGGACACAGGAAAGGAGGCCGGGAGATGCTGGTAAAAATTGTGAAAAGAACCTTTAGCGGGGCAGAGTACTGCCCGGAGCAGAAGGTTTTGAAGCTGGGCGGCGAGGGCAGCACCGGGGTGGAGACACTGGAATTTGAGCTGCCGGAGGAATGGGCCGGTATGGCGGTGACGGTGCATGTGCAGCAGCTGGACGGCACGCTGCCGCAGCCGGTGCTGCTGGGAGAGGACAGGTGTCTGGAGGTGGACAGGATGTTCACCGCCAGCGAAAAGGGACTGTGGATGCTGCGGGCGATGGACGGCAACGGATACTGTGCCATGACAAGGCCTGCGCGGTACGAGTGCTACGAGACTTTTGCCACGGACGGGGACACCGAGATCACCCCGAGCCAGTACGAGGCCTTTGTGGCGCAGGTGCTGGGGGCGGCGAACACGGCAAGCCAGAAGGCAAAGGACGCGCAGAGCGCGGCGGACAGGGCAGAAGGTGCAGCGGGAGAGGTACAGAAAGCCAAGGCCGCCGCTGCGGACAGCGCGCAGCAGGCAAAGGGCGAGGCAGAAAGTGCACAGACGGCGGCGCAGCAGGCAGACAAAGCGGCGGCGCGGGCAGAGGGATACGCGCCCAAGGACGGCACCGTGCTGAGCGTGAACGGCAAGGGCGGCGCGGTGCGCCTGAACGCTGCGAACGTAGGGGCGATGGCTGCGGACAGGGGAGACCTTGTGCAGCAGGTGGTGCTGGAGGGCCGCACCCTGACCGTGGTGTTTACGGACGGTACGCAGCAGGCATACACTACACAGGAAACCACAGAGCTTACGGCCATGACCGGGGTGCTGCGCACAGCAAACGGCGGCACGGGGCTTGACCGGGCACTGACAGCGGCAGACGTAGGTGCCGTGGAAAAAGGCAGCGGGGACTACCTGAAGGGCAACAGGGGCAACTACCGGCTGCGCATTGAGCAGCGGGGCGAGTGGAAGGGGCTGACCGTATGCGCCCACTGGCACACCCCCGGCGCAAGCGCGGCCACGCTGGTGGAAAACGGTGTGCTGACCGTACTGCGCACGCTGGCGGCGGGCAATGATGCAGCGGCAGCGGCCTGTGACCGCTTAGAGGCGCTGTGGGGCGCAGACGACCCGGACGACAGGAACACTGCCCGGCTGAGCCTTGCGGTGCTGGGCAGAATGATCCTTGGGAGGAGCTAAGATGGGGTACACAAAACAGAATTTTATGGACGGCCATACCCTGACCGCTGCCAAGCTGAACCACATGGAAGCAGGCATTGCAGCAGCGTGGGACATGGCCGGAAGCGGCACGGGCGGCGGCGCAGTGACGGGTATTCCCGGTGCGGCGGGGGACGGAGAGACGGACGACACGGAAGCACTGACGGCGGCGCTGAGCCAGAGCAACTGCGTGGTGGACGATAAGTACTTTGAGATCATCGTCAACAACGTTGAAGATCTGGAAGTTCGGAACGTGATCTTTTGGAAGGGCGCGAACATGGTGCTGGAGGGGTGCAAAAACATCTGGTTCGTCAACTGCACATGGGAAGGCATCAACCCGAACGGTGTAAACAAAATATGGACCTGCGGCATCCGGCTGCGGGGACGCATGGAGAACGGCGAGAGCATTTGGTGCGAAAACATTTGGATCGAAGGATGCATATTCCAGAATGTCTGGTATAACCCGTATGTGAATAACGGCAGACCGCAGGATGCTTCGGACGCTGCGATTTTACCATAGCTTTTTTAAATTTCTATCCACGCCCTCCGCGAGGAGGGCGACGAGCACCAGCGCCAGCCACGCGGGCAGCGGGGTGAATTTCTATCCACGCCCTCCGCGAGGAGGGCGACCTTGCATAGTCTAGGCCGTTGCTCACCAGGTTTGAATTTCTATCCACGCCCTCCGCGAGGAGGGCGACCTGCGTCTATCGTACTGAGGCAAACGGCAAGCAATTTCTATCCACGCCCTCCGCGAGGAGGGCGACCAAAGAGATTTGCAACCCCAGGAAGTAACAACATAAAATTTCTATCCACGCCCTCCGCGAGGAGGGCGACGTTCTTTTCTTGGCGGATGACCAGTATGAGTATGAGATTTCTATCCACGCCCTCCGCGAGGAGGGCGACGAAGTCCTGGCATTCAAGCAGCTGGCTCCTATCATATTTCTATCCACGCCCTCCGCGAGGAGGGCGACTCCTCAATAACTCGCTCCATACAGACCCCCTTACAATTTCTATCCACGCCCTCCGCGAGGAGGGCGACGTCTTCATCGTTGGAGTTGCCGTTGTAATCCCAACCATTTCTATCCACGCCCTCCGCGAGGAGGGCGACATTGTAGATTCTACCCAGATTTGACCCCTTACCCAGATTTCTATCCACGCCCTCCGCGAGGAGGGCGACTGAGGAGCTGAAGAAGAGCGGCATGAAGGAGAAATTTCTATCCACGCCCTCCGCGAGGAGGGCGACAGCAAAAACAGAGAGAAAACACCCTGCTTTTGTCTCATTATACACCTCTCTGCACAAATTGCAAAGAGATGTCTGCAAACCAAACCGCAAAATCACACCGTTACTCGCGCAAACGGCTGGTTTTCCGGTGCGAAGCGTCCCGGAAAACCATGTGTGCTGCCGATTCGCACTGGCCGGACATCAAAAGATCAGCACGCTGTCTTGGGCAAATTCTGGGTGCAGTCCAACGTGCTCGACCTTGGTCTGGTAGTTGTTGCCCAGCTGGTAGAACCGCAGACTGTCCAAGGCAGGGTCGATCAGGGCGGTCAGCTCTGCTTTGAGAACTGCGTACTGCGAAGCGTTCAGCAGGCATTCGAACACGGAATTTTGCACCCGCTGCCCATGATCTACGCACTTCTTGGCAACCTTGCGCAGCCGCTTGCGTCCGGCGGAGGTCTCGGTGTTTACATCGTAGGTGATCAGTACCAGCATGATTGCACCTCATTTCCAGAAAAACGGAGGGTAAACCTCTAAATCGCCCCGCAGAGTGCGCGCCAGTAGCAACGCCTGCACATAAGGCACAAGCCCCCAGCAGAGCTTTTCCTTCAAAAACGGGTGGGTGATGACTTCGCGCTTTTTCTGCTGCCATGCGTTCAGGAATGCACGGCGTCCCTCCTCGGTCAGCAGAACGGCACCGTTTTCCTGCTTTTCAAAGTGCTTTGCATTCAGCACTTTCTGGTTGATACAGGACAACACGAAACGGTCAGCTAGAACGGTGCGCAGCTCTTCCATCAGATCCAGTGCAAGGCTGCGCCGCCCGGGACGGGCGCGGTGCAGAAAGCCCACATAAGGGTCCAGCCCGGCACCCTCTAGCGCGGCGGCGCAATCGCTGGCCAGCAGGGAATAGGCAAAGGACAGCAGCGCATTCACGTTATCCAGCGGCGGTCTGCGGCTGCGGCAGGTGAACACAAAAGCATCGTTCTGCTGTAAGATCAGCGCGTTGAACCGGTCAAAGTACCGCTGTGCAGCTTCGCCCTCCAGCCCGCGCAGCTGCTCCAGATCCTCGCAGCCTTCCACCAGCGGTAGGGCAGCCGCCAGTTGTGCGCTGGTCTGTTTCAATTCGTCCACGGGCACCCGCTGCGGGTGGTCCCGGGTGGCGCGCTCCAGCACCCAGCGGGCATTGTAAACCTTGCCCAGAATAAAGCTGCGGGCATAACTGCAACTGAGCGCCTCGCTGGCGGCAACGGCGTACTGGGTCTGCCGCAGCAATACGTTGCCGCGTTCCTCGCCCACAGTGCGCGCTAAAAAGCGTCCGCGCGGGGTATAAAAGCTCAGGTCGACGCCCATGCGCCCGCATTTGCCCATCAGCGCAGGGCTGGCACCGGCGTAACTGAAGCAGAGGATGCTTTCCAGCGTGTGCAGCGGCACCCGCCCGACCTCAGCTTTTCCACGGCTGACCACAACGTTTTCGCCGTCCAGCGTGAGGTAAGCGTCCTCGCTGAGGACGAACAGGGAGTTCAGGAATTGCCGCATGGTGTCACCTCCGTGGCCGTCTCGTCCAGATAGCGCCGCAGATAAGCCTTGGCGTCTGCCTTCTGGCAGAGCATCGGCAGACAGAGCTCTTTCAGGGAACAGGCGTTGCAGTGCTTGCCGGGCTTTACCTTTGGGGTGTAGCCGCGGGCAAAATACTGGTTCATTTCGTCCGCTATCTGCCGGGTGGTGCTGCGCAATTCGTCGGTAAAAGGTACGACCTCCCGCCGCTTCGTCTCGCAGTAATACAGCGCCCCTTCCGGGATATGGCACACCAGCATTTCCTCCAGCGCCATGGCCTGTGCGCATAATTGCAGCCGGTCGGCATCGGTTTCCTTTGCGTGGCCGTGCTTGTACTCCACCGGGTAGGGCTGCCAGCGCCCGGGGGTGCTTTGCAGCGGGATGCCATCCGCACAAGCCCGGAACTCCACCACGTCACAGTTGCCGGACATCCGCAGCCGGTGACTGGCCACCCGCATTCCCCGAGTGATCAGCAAATCGCCCCGGCGCTCGGTGCGGGTGTCATCGTGGCAGCGGGCATGGTTCAGCTGTCCTTCGGTGGTGCGCAGATTTTCTGCCCATTGCTGCTCCAGATGGATCAGCGCCCACTGGCGGCGGCAGAAGGCAAAATGCTGGATGCCGGACATTTGCAGGTAGTCATCCGGCGCGTCCATCAGTGGAACCTCTCGCAGTGTACACCCTCCGGCAGGGTGTCGGCCACCGTAACGGTGTAGTCCTGATAGCTGCGGGGCGCGACCACCTCGGCCTTGTGCGCCACGGTAACGGCATCGAACAGCTTATAGGCGGGCGCATTGCCCAGCTCGGAATCGTGCCTGAACACGATCAGCTCCCGCACGGCCATCTTGCCGCGTGCAGCACTGTGGTCGTTCTCGAACATATTCAGGATAGCCTGCCACAGCAGCTGCAAGTCCTCTTCCGAGAAGCCGGTGGTCTTGCGAGCAAGATTGGCAGAAACGTAACCCTCGGCACGGTACAGGCCGTAGGGCACGATATGCTTGTTGCCCATTTCACTGTTCTTCTTTTCAGCGTCTGCCTCGGTGGTGATGGCTACGCGGGTAATGGTCACCTCCTGCGGCACGATAGGGTCAACAGAGCGGGCAAAGCTCAGCTGCACCGGCCCGCGCACCTGGCCGCAGTTCAGCGCACCCTTGACAAAGGTGGTCATCACGGCACCGAAGGTGCGGATATCGTAGAAATGTTCGCACATATAATCCCGCAGCTTGCGGTCGATATCTGGATCGCTTTTCTTGGCCTTTTTCAGGTCGTCCTTGGGGGTCAGACCGTTGTGCTCCAGCGCCTCGGCATCGCTGCGGTTCAGGGGTATGCCCTCCTTGACATAGATGCGGTAATTGTCGGCATCGGGGGCGTCCTCCTTCAGCGTCTCCACATAGTTGCGGATCTTGCGCTTCAGGCAGACATCGGTCACCAGACCGTAGCCGGTCTCGGGGTCGATGCGGGGCATATTACCGGCATCGGGGTCACCGTTGGGGTTGCCGTTCTCTACATCGAACAGAATGACGAAATCGTAGCGGTTCTTGATAGGTGCAGACATTTTTTATTCCTCCTCGTTCTTTTTGACGTAACGTTTCTGGGTCTGGTGGTAGTAGCCGATGGTGAATTTACCCTGATCCGGCAGACTGAGCCGGGCAGGGAAACCGCTCTCCGGCAGCTGCGCCATCAGTTCGGTGATCTGCTTATCGTAGTGGGTGGCAAGGCCGTCATTCAGCTTGCGCAGATGCTTCTGGCTCAGCCGCAGCAGGGTGGGAAAGGACATACCCGGCGTGGCGCAGGCGGCGTTGAAATACCGGTCCTTGATGGTAGTGTTGATGCCGGGGTTGGCAGCTTTTTGCACAGCCTCCAGCACAGAGAACAGCCGTCCCAGAAGATAGGGGACATTGGTGGTTTCGTTCAGGCTCACAGTATAGACCTCCTTGTTCAGTTCGGTAGGGTAATTACGCAGGTAATACGCTTTGATCACGGCAGCCCGGCCGCGGGTCACATTTTGTTCGGCACGGATGCGCAGGGTCACACCGTTCAATAGGGTGGCGGGGTAACGCCCGCCGGTCAGCACGGCGCGCAGCAGGTCGCCTGCCAGCTGCGGCGACGGCTTTGCAGGCTGGCCGGGCACGGTGCGGGTGGTCTCATTCACCACAGCCCAGATGGGCAGGGTGCGGAATTTTTCTTTTTCCGAGCAGTCGATCTCCATTTCCTCGGCGTGCTTTTGCAGGTTTTGCGCAAAGCTGCCGAAGGTGTCCCGCAAAAAGAACCGCACCGAAAGACGCGCTGCATTGGGTGCCAGACCCAATAGATAAAAGTGCTGGTCGGGCGAAAGCTCTTTTTCCAGAAAAGAAACTGTCTGCCCGGCAGACAGCCGTTTGAGCGCGGCCTGTACATCGCTTTCCTGAATGCCGGCTGCTTCATCTGCCCCAAACAAGAACATGCTCATGGCGTCCTGATAGACCGGCTCTGCGTTTTCTGCCCAGCACAAAATGGTGGTATCGCCAACATGTTTGCAGTGGCTGCGGTCAGCAAGCAGGCGGTTCAGTGCAGTGGTATAGGCAAAGGCGGCGTACTTGCTGACAGGGGCGTTATCACCCTGCTCGTGGCCGTAGGAGCAGAAGGCCGGTGCGTTGAAGGATACCAGTGCTGCGCCGGAGCTTTGCGCCCCGGGCACACCGCTGATATTGGGATGGGTGCGCTCGATGGGGGCATATTTTCCGGTAATCAGGCATTGCCCTATGTCCGAATCGGCAGAGCGGTCGTTGTAGTGCGCCTGCCATGCGTTCTGAATGGCGAGGTCGTCGTTGACAAAGCTGTGACTGTGGTCGGCAGCTTCGTAGCCAAAGATCAGGTTGGCGTTGCCGGTGATCTCCTTCCACTGCTCAGCCAATAGGGGATGCGTGGAAGCCTGCGTCGGGTCCCAACTGTCAAAATAAGCAAGGAGCGCCCGGGCTGCGGGGCTGTCTACGCCGTCCAGAATGGTGTGATGCAATTTGGCACAGGCCTTGAAGCAATCCGCAGAGCGCTCCGGCTTGCCCTTTTCGTCTGCGCCCAGCAAATAGGTGGAGTTATCGCACAAAAAGTTGGCGGCAATGCCGGAGGAACGCTTTTCATGCGCCGGTACGCGCATTGCACGCGGGGCAAGGACTGTCTTTTTGCCCATCTTCGTTTCTGTGCGCAGGTCGAGCACGGAAACCAGCTGCCCGGCGTCATTCAACCGCAGCTCATAGCTCACCTTAAAGCTGTCATCCCAGCCGGGGGCAGAAAGCTTGCCCTGCCGGACAAGCTGCTCATAATAGGCAGTAAGTGCCTGTAAAATCATGTAAACACCTCCACATCCCGGCAGTCCAGCACGCCGTTTTCCAGCTTTGCCCGGAAGAACTGGGAGCGGATATTTTCCGGGTCGGAGTAGTCCAGATCGTACAGCATAAAGCCCAGATCCTGCGTGAGCGGAAGTGCGGGGATATCTTCAGCCTTGCCGTGCCATTCCCGGAAGTTTGCCGGAAACTCCCGGCAGCCAAAGCAGGGCTGGTGATAGCACTGCCCCTTGGCAAGCCGCCGCCGCAGGATATCCTGAAATTTGCCCGGGTTATCGCCGGGTGCGGCTTTTTCGGTCATGGTAAAATGACATTCGATCACGTAGTGCACATCCTGCAGCACCAGTGCGGCACGCTGCTGGATGTTCTCTGCCGTGCACAGCATGGGCACCTCGCCGCCCTTGGCTGCACTGAGCACCGCCGAGGACAGCAGGGTAGCCTTGACCTCATTGCGCCGGATGCTGGCAAACTGCACCGGCTTGAGCAGGTAGATGCGGTCGATATGGTACTTCATGCCCGGGTGCCAGTAAATGGCCTCCACCAGCCCGCGCGCCGCCGAGGGCGTCATGATGTCATAGGATACACGCTCGGTTTTCATCTCGGGTCTTGAAAAACAGGCGTAGTCGCCCCAGACCTCGATCAGCATGGACATGAACACCACCTCCTTTCATTGTTTATTTGAATCTTCAGACAAAGAGAAAACTTGCCCACTAAGATCACCTCATTTTAAAAATCTTCAATTACTGTGTAATGGATGTATAAACGCATCTTCTGAGAAGAGGATAACACAATTCGAAACATAATACAAGAGGAAACTTGCAATTTAATATTTTTTTTCGTATACTGTTCCTGTCATCCGGTGTGCGCACTGGGATGTGGATAGAAATAATTAGTGGGTCATGGATGTATGACGGGGAAACGGCAGAGCGACAGATGCTTTGCCGTTTCTTCATTTACTTGGTATTATATTACAATAAAGAAAATACGATAAAAAGGACTTTTATGTATTTTCTTTGCTTTATTTTTAGCTTTTTGTCAGAAAAACAGGCCTTTTCCGGTCTCCACGTCCATGGAAAGCCCGGTCTTAGAGTCGTACAGGGTGCTGTCAGTCAGGATAGCGCTGCCGTTGGGCAGTGGTTCCAATGCTCCGGCAGCATCCAGTGCCTGAAACTGCTGGGCATAGCAGGCTACGCTGTAAGCGCCCAGCTTGCGGTAAAGTGTGCGGCTCACAGTCCCGCTGCGCAGCTGGTCGCAAAGGGCTTTTCCTTCGCCAACGGGCAGGTAAACGGTGCGGGTGGGGGCTTCGATCAGATGGAACTGTTCAGCCACCTGTGCAAACGGGAAAATGCAGCCCGAGATCCCTTTGCGCAGGGCGTCCAGAATGTTGCTTGTGTCCAGTGCGGCCTCGCCCCGCGCAAAATACAACTCCTTAAAATAAGCTCTGACCGCCTCTGGGCTGTCCAGCGCTGCGGCGCAGCCTGCTGCGTACTGCATGGCGTGTACGTTCTGGCGCAGCATCTGCGGTACGCCGCAGCCTTCCAGCGTAAAACGGTATACTAGGCTCTCTTCTGCGCTGCGGTGTCCTTCCCGGTTGCAGCGTCCGGCGGTCTGCAAAAGGGAGTCCAGCCCGCACTGCTCCCGGTATGCGGCGGGGAAATCCACGTCCACACCTGCTTCGATCAGCGAGGTGGACACTACCCGGCAGGGCAGGCTTTCCCGTAACCGCTGCCGGATCTCTGCCAGCTGGCGGCGGCGGTCTGCGGCGCACAATAGCGTGGTCAGGCAGTAGCTGCCCTCGGCGGGCAAGGCAGCGTACACTTCCTGCGCCGTTTTGCGCCGGTTCACTACGCACAGCACCTGCGACAGTGCGCAGAGCTGCGAAGTCAGCGCTTCCAGCGTCAGCTCTCCGGCATCGCAAAGGGTGGTGCGGCGCAGGGTGGTGTATAAGGTGGCAGTGTCCGGCACGATCTCCTGCAAGGGCAGCTCCGGAGCAAACTGCCGGAAATAGGGCTCTAATGCGGGCTGGGTGGCGGTGCATAACACGGCGGTGGCGTGGTAATGCCGCACCAGCTGCGCAATAGCACTGACACAGGGCAGCAGATAACTGGTGGGCAGGGTCTGCGCTTCGTCAAAGATGATCACACTGTTCGCAATGTTGTGCAGCTTGCGGCAGCGGCTGCTGCGGTTGGCGTACAGCGATTCAAAAAACTGCACCGCAGTGGTCACCACAACAGGTGCATCCCAGTTTTCGCTGGCCAGCAGCTGGCGGTACTGTGCCGGGGTCAACTTTTCCTGTTCGAGGCTTTTATAGTCTGCGCAGGAGTAATCCGCCAGAACGTTTTCTGCGCCCAGAAGGTCTGCAAAAACAGCGGCAGTTTGGTCGATGATGGACATATACGGAATCACATAGATCACCCGCTTCATGCCCTGCGCAGCGGCCTGTTCCAGCGCAAAGGCAAGGGAGGCAAAGGTCTTGCCGCCGCCGGTGGGCACGGTGAGGGTATACAGCCCCGGTGCGCCGTGGGCACCTTTTTCCATGCAAGCTCGCAGCACGGCATTGCGCTGGATGCTTACCGGCAAGGTGCTCTGTGCCGCAAGATAGCCAGCTGCCTTGGCACGCACCTTTTTCAGAAGAGAAGAAAGCGCGGTGCTGTTGCCCCGGGGCGCGGCCTGCCCGTTCATAAAAGTTTCGGTGTCGATAAAATCCGCATCCACAAGACAGGAGTAGAGCATCCGGGTAAAGAATGCAAAATCCAGTGGGTCGCGGTTTGCCCAGTCCGGCGGGGCGCTCTGGGGCAGGGTGACCTCCCGCCAGCCATCGTAAGGCTCCACCGATTTTTTCAGCCGCCCGAACAGGGTGCCGTCGGCAGAATCGGCTGCCCTTTTGTTGCCGCCATCCGGCAGACCGGTGTGGTGCCCGGCTACGGCAAAGGCGGCCTGAACGTGGGGCGCACAGCCCTTCATGGCTTCCTGTGCACCGGCGGTCGAGTGGTCGGTTGCAGCACCGCCCGCCAGCCGCTGCTGAAAAGCGGCGCTGTATTTGCCGATATCATGCAGCCACGCGGCGTATTCGGCCTCCTCTTTTGCACCAAAGGGTGCGGCAAAAGCTCCGGCAAGGCGCGCTGTGCCGGAAAGATGTTCGTAGACGGTCTGGGTGCGGGTGCCGTCCTCGGAAATATGTGCAAGTGCTTTTTCCATGTTGAAGCCTCCGTTTCTGGGTCAACGATACAACGGCAGGGAATGCCTGTCAAGAATTGGCAGAAAGTTCGGCGGCCTGCACAGCCCGGGCGGCTTTTATCCGGCAGAACGCCCATAAAAAAGCCGCCGCACCCTGCCCGGAAACTCCGGCGGCAGAACGCGGCGGCATATTGTTACAAAAAACTTACTCAGAGATCTTCTGGCCGATCCAGATGCAGATGCAGGCACCAATCACCGAGATGGCAAAGGAAGAAAAGCTGCCGGAAGCGTGGATGCCCAGCAGGCCGAACAAAAACTCGCCCACAAAGCTGCCCAGCACGCCCATCAGGATGTTGCGGCCAAGGGAAGTTTCGGTGCCCATAAAGCGCCCGGCCAGATATCCGGCCAATGCGCCCACCAGCACGCCCACAAAAAGGGAGGCCAGCACGCCCACCAGCGTCAGCAGGCCGGTCAGGCAGCCCACCAGTACGCACAGCAGGGCAACAATGAGCAAAATCGTTAAAGTGATCATAGTTTATACCTCCTTAAAAATTATGGCTCTGCCTGCTGCCCGGCGGCTTCGCGGGCAGTGCGGCAGATGTTTTTCAAACAGCATTTTTCGCATTCCGGCTTGCGGGCGTTGCACACCGCACGGCCGTGCATCACAAAGCGGTGGCAAAGGTCGCTGCCTTCCTCCGGCGGGATGATCTTCCACAGCGCCATCTCCACCTTTTGCGGCTCCTTGATGCCGTCCACAAGGCCGATCTTATTGCACAGCCGGATGCAGTGGGTGTCGGTAACGATGGCGGGCTTGCCGAACACATCCCCCATGATGAGGTTTGCGCTCTTGCGCCCTACGCCGGGCAAAGCGAGCAACTCCTCAAAGGTATTGGGCACACGGCAGTTGTATTGATCCCGCAGCATCCGCATACAAGCCGAGATATCCCGCGTCTTGGAGTGTCCCAGTCCGCAGGGCTTGACAATGGCTTCGATGTCCTCCGGCTCGGCGGCAGCCAGTGCCGCTACGCTTGGGTATTTTGCAAACAACTCCTCCACCACAATGTTCACCCGGGCATCCGTGCACTGGGCGGCCAGCCGCACGCTGACCAGCAGCTGCCATGCGTGGTCGTAGTCCAAGGTGCAACCAGCATCCGGGTATTCGGCCTTGAGACGCCGGATGACCTCCAGCGCCAGCGCTTTTTTTGCGGTAAGATCCTCCGGGGCTTTTTTTTGTACCGGCATGGGACAAACCTCCTTTGAAAGGGAATACCTGAATCATACCATGTTTGACAGGATTTGTAAATGTTTGCAGGACATTATCTGAGAATGATTTTCAGAAAAGCCCTTGTCCTCCTTTTCTAAATGCGCTATACTATATAAAAAGTGCCTTGTGGGCAGGAAAGGAGAAACCACCATGAATGAACCACTTGCGCAGCGCCTGCGCCCCAAAACGCTGGCGGATGTGTGCGGGCAGCAGCATCTGCTGGCTCCGGGGCGGGTGTTCCGCCGTACCATTGAAAGCGGGCGCATCCCCAACATGATCTTTTACGGCCCCTCCGGCACCGGAAAGACCACGGTGGCACGCATCATTGCCGAGAACAGCGGCATGACCCTGCACAAGCTCAACGGCACCTCCTGCGGCACCGGGGATATCAAGGCAGTGCTCAAGGATATCGGCACGCTGGCAGCGGCGGGCGGCATTCTGCTGTATCTGGACGAGATCCAGTACCTGAACAAAAAGCAGCAGCAGAGCCTTTTGGAATGTATCGAGGACGGCAGCGTCACCCTGATCGCCTCCACCACCGAGAACCCCTATTTCTACATCTATAACGCGCTGCTTTCCCGCTGCACGGTGTTTGAGTTCAAGCCCCTTGCCGCAGCGGACGTGGAGCGCGGGGTGCGCAACGCCGTGCAGCGCCTTTCCGAAGGGGAGCAGGTGCCGGTATGCATGGACGAGGACGCCTGTGCCTATCTGGCCGAGAGCGCCGGGGGCGATCTGCGCAAGGCACTGGGCTGTCTGGACTTTGCGGTCACGGCTGCGCCGGTGGAAAACGGAGAAAAGCGCATTACCTTGGATATGATCCGGCAGGTCACCCGCCGCACCGCCATGCGCTACGACCGGGAGGGCGACGACCACTACGACATCGTGTCCGCCTATCAGAAGTCCATGCGCGGGTCAGACCCGGACGCGGCGCTGCACTATCTGGCACGGCTGCTGGAAGCGGGAGACCTGCCCTCTGCCTGCCGCCGCCTGATGGTGTGCGCCTGCGAGGATGTGGGGCTTGCCTATCCGCAGATCATCCCCATCGTCAAGGCGGCGGTGGATGCTGCCAACATGGTGGGTCTGCCGGAGGCTCGTCTGCCGCTTGCGGACGCGGTCATTCTGGTGGCTACCAGCCCAAAATCCAACAGCGCCCACGACGCCATCAACGCAGCCATTGCGGATGTGCAGGCCGGGCGCACCGGCCCCATCCCACGCCAGCTGCAAAACAAGCACTTTGACGGCGAGGATGCACTGGTGAAGGGGCAGAACTACAAATATGCTCACAGCTACGCAAACCACTGGGTACAGCAGCAGTACCTGCCGGATGTGCTGAAGGATACCAAGTACTACACCTTTGGCGACAACAAGACCGAACAGGCCGCCCGGGCGTACTGGGCAAAGATCAAAGGGGAAGAAAACGTCTGAACCGTGTGAAAAAGGAGGATGGATATGCGTTATTCAAAACAGCGGGAGCTTGTCATGCAGACGGTGCAGCAGCTGTGCGACCACCCGACTGCGGAAGAAATCTACGATAAAGCCGCGCAGGAGTGCCCGAATCTGAGCCTTGGCACCGTATACCGCAACCTGAACAGTCTGGTGGAAGCCGGGCGGGTGCGCCGGGTGTCCATTCCCGGCAAAGCAGACCGCTTTGACCACACCCTGCCGTGGCACAGCCACCTGTACTGCACCGTCTGCGGCGGCGTCACCGATGCAGAGGTGGACGGAAAACAGGTGATGGAGCTGGTCAAAAACCAGAAGGGCAGGGTGCAGGACTGTGCCGTGGTGCTGCTGGGCGTGTGCGAAGAGTGCTGCCGCAGGCAGGCTGCGGAACAAGCAACGGCAGAACAGGCATAAAATTTGCGTGTTTCCTCTTGCCCGCAGCGGCCAAACAGGGTATACTAAAGAGTGTCTTTTATAGAATGGCAGAAAATAGAGTTTCGCCGCACGGGGCTACCCTGCCCGGCGGAGAAGGATGGTTTTTTTGGAATACATTAACTTTGAACATAATACCGTTGCCGCCGAGCTGGTGCGGCAGACCTACGACACCCCGCCGCTGGCCTTTGTGCACAGCTACGGCTGTCAGCAGAATGTCAACGACGGCGAGCGCATTAAAGGCGTGCTGGTAGATATCGGTTACGGCCTGTGCGATAAGCCCGAGGATGCCGACCTGATTTTGTTCAACACCTGCGCTGTGCGTGAGCACGCCGAGCAGCGGGTGTTCGGCAACGTGGGCGCGCTGAAGGGCCTTAAGGAAAAAAAGCCCGGCCTCATCATCGGCCTGTGCGGCTGCATGGCTAACCAGAAGCATGTTGTGGAAAAGCTGCGCAAGAGCTACCCCTATGTGGATCTGGTGTTCGGCGTGGACGGCATCGACACCCTGCCGCAGCTGGTTGCCCAGAAACTGCAAAAGCATAAGCGGGTGCTGCTGGACCCCGCGCAGCGTCCGGTCATTGTGGAGAACATCCCCATCCGGCGCGAGAGCGAGTTCCGCGCATGGCTGCCCATCATGTACGGCTGCGACAACTTCTGCA
>OLVW01001127.1_pt1 | contig 24231 bp, 17 predicted proteins | sample 1673301 | NCBI WGS metagenome assembly OLVW01 (sample SAMEA3178941, study PRJEB25190) | human gut metagenome
AAACGCCGATGGCCATAATGCCCCAGATGAGGCCCTGTGCGCACGCACCCGGCAGAGCACCGGGCAGGTTCGCCAGTCTTGCAAGCATTTCCAAAATGATTCCTCCTAAATTACACTTTTTTATAGACCCGTTTGATACGGGAAAGCGGAGAAGAGCGAGAAAACCGCTCTTCTCCGCTGTTTTTATCCGTTAAAGTTTAGCCCTCGATGGCCTCGTAGCCTTCAGGAACGGTCAGGCCCAGGTCGTCGCAGATGGTCTTGTTGTACTTCTTGGTCACATCGGTGTACTCGATGGGCATATCAGAGACATTGGACTCGCCCTTCAGGATCTTGACGGCCATCTCGCCGGTGGTGTAGCCCAGGTCGTAGTAGCTGATGGACAGGGTGGCCACGCCGCAGCCGGAGCAGATGCCCTCCTCACCGGCGAAGACGGGCTTCTTGGCCGGGCGGCAGATGCCGTCCACGATGCCGGTGTTGGCAGCGACGGTGTTGTCGGTGGGGACATACAGAGCGTCGTTCTCGTCAGCGGCCTTCTGGCAGACGGAAGACAGGTCGTTGGAGTCGGAGAAAGCGTACTGAGTCGCGGTGACGCCCTTGGCCTCCAGATACTTCTGGACCTCGTCCACCTGATACTGGCTGTTGGCCTCAGCGGAGCAGTACAGCAGGCCGACCTTCTTGGCGTCGGGCATCCACTCCACGATCATATCGGCCTGCTGGTCCAGCGGAGCCAAATCAGAGGTGCCGGAGATGTTGCCGCCGACGGTGCCGGAGAAGTCGGTCAGGCCCAGAGCCACGCCGTACTCGGTGACGGAAGTACCCAGAACGGGGATCTCGTTGGTGGCAGACTGTGCAGCCTGCAGAGCGGGGGTGGCGTTTGCCATGATGAGATCAACGCCGGAGGAAACGAAGCCGTTGGCGATGGTGGCGCAGGTAGCGGAGTCACCCTGTGCGTTCTGGAAGTCGAACTTCACGTTGTCGCCGAACTCTGCGGTCAGAGCGTCCTCAAAGCCCTGCGTTGCAGCGTCCAGAGCGGCGTGCTGCACCAGCTGGCAGATGCCGATGGTGTAGGTGTCGCCGGAAGCGGCAGCGGAGCCGGAAGCGGCAGAAGATGCCACAGAAGAAGCAGCCGTGGAGGATGCAGAAGAGCCGCCGCAGGCGGTCAGGGCAGCAGCAGCGCCGCAGACAGCGGCAGCAGCCAGAAACGAACGACGAGTGATTTTACGCATAATGATTACTCCCTCATTTTTCCATCTACGCGGCAACAGGACGCCGCGCCGAAAAGCATTTGAATGTCCAGCAGAGAGCCTCTGCTTTACACTCGTGAAGTATATCACGATTTCCGTCCGATGGCAACGCCGTTTCGGTTCTAATTATCTATTAAAATGAATATATCTATCACTTTTTTCGATAGGCGTTTCTTCTCTGCTGATAGTCCGTCAGTTTTTGCAGCTCTGCGCCCAGCCAGACGAGGTTTTCTTCCAGCTGAGGGAGGTACTCTTTCTCATAGTCAAACTTAAAATAGAGTGCCTGCCAGAGCTTCGCCTGCATCCGGCGGCGCAGGGGCGGCTCGAGGGCAGCGTCCAGCGGCTCCACCACGTCTTCCAGGTCCATGCAGGTCTGCGCCCAGCGGACGTCGGTCTTTTCCCGGGCAGGGACGTCGTAGCGGGCCAGATAGTCCTCCACTTTGGCTTCGATGACACGCCCTCCGCAGCCGGTGGGCTGCAAAAAATAGCTCACCTCCCCTTCCCTGCTGATCTCCTGCGCCAGCGGGTAGAGGGCGCAGACCAGCGGTTCGGCGTCGTGGATGGCGCAGTGGTTCTCGGTGAGGAAAGGGCAGTTGTTCCGCTCCTCCTTCACGGGGGCCAGCCGCAGCACCGGCAGATGGCTCACCTGCCCGATGGACGCGCGGCAGAAGGCCCGGGCCACGGTCTGGGGCGGCAGACGCAGCCGACCCGCGATTCGCCAGAGGTCGAAGCCCGACAGCACGATGTCCTCCCTCCCCCGGCAGCAGCCGCCGCAGCCTGCGCAGGCAAACGAGAACGCCTCGTCCCGCGCCAGCAGCAGTGTCGTGCGGGCAAAATCCACCCGTCCGCAGAGGTCGAGCTGTGAATCCTTGAGCATGTAAGTTTCTCCTGTATACTGTAGTAAATTATGTGGCGAAGTGGCAAATAAACAATATAGCTATGCTATATTTTCACACTTCGCCAACTTGGCGAAGTGGCCTCTTTTGGCGAAGTGAGGTCAGTTCGCCAGCCGCCCTCATTCCGCCACCTTGGCGAAGTGGCTTTTCAAGCGATGATACGTTCTTAATTTCCCACTTCGCCAGATAATATGCGGGTCTCAGAGAGGGAGGAAAACCTCTCCGTCAGCGCTGAAGCGCTGACACCTCCCCTATCGAGGGGAGGCCTTGGCATTCCGCAAGGTTTTGTCTTCTTATTATACCTGTATCAATTCTCCTAGCTCCAGCGAATATATCCCTTTATAAGTCACCCGCCGGGGGGCGAAGCGCTTCTCAATGGCCTTGGCATAGAGCTCCAGCTGAGCACGGTAGGCGCGGACGAAGTCGGCAGGAGTCTTGCGGCGGTCCGTCTTGTAGTCCAGAAGCTCGAGGTGGTCGGGGTAGATGAGGACGATGTCCGCGATGCCCTGCACCAGCACCCCGGCGTCGGCGGCAGGGCCGTCGGGCAGGGCGCGGCCCTGGGCAGCCATGACCTCGGCGGCAGGCAGCGACGTGATAAAAGCCAGCTCCCGCAGCACATCCTCTGCCCCGCAGATGCGGCGGAACGCCTCGCTGCGCACAAAGCGGAGTATCTTATAGACATCCAGCTTCCCGGCAATGGCGGGGGGCGTGAGCTGCGCCGCCGCCTGACGCTCCCGCTCGGCGCGGACGGCATCCAGAACGGCGTCGTCCTCTGCGTCCCGCACAGCGGCCAGCGCCCCGAAGTCGGCGTGCTCGAGGAAGGCATGGAGAGCCGTACCCATCTCGGCGGCGGTGAGGCCGTCCTTCGAGAGGAAGCCCGGGCGCTCGAGGGTGGTCTGCTCAGCAGCGTGGACGAGGCTGGTCACGCTGACCTTGGCCGGGATGTCCGCCAGCGCTGCCGCCGGATACCGCCAGCCGAAGCCCTGCCGCAGCGTCTCCACAAGGGCCGGGTCGGCCTCGGGCCGGGTCGGCTCTTCCGCCTCGGCGGGGGCTTCTTCGGGCGGGAGGACATCGGCCTGCACTGTGAGGGCGATGGTGCTTCTGGTGTCCGCAAAGGGCAGCTCGAGGTTCCCCGCCAGACGGCGGAGAGGCCCGCCGTTGGGGTGGACGAGGAGCGCCGCCCGCAGCCAGTCGGCGAAGCTGCCCGCCTGAGCGTTCAGGGTCTCCCCCGCCCCGGCGGCGAGGAAGGCGGCAGCTTTGGCAAAGGGGTTGGACGTCCGGCCAATGCCCAGCGGCACCGTCAGGATCAGCTTATCCTGCGCCCGGGTGAGGGCCACATACAAAAGCCGCATCTGCTCGCTCCGCATCTCGGCGGCATGGACCGTGGAGAGGGCGGTGTAGGCCGCCGTCTTATAGGCCCCCTCGCCGCCCTCGGGACGGAGACGGAGACCCGCGCCGCAGACGCGGTGGAGCAGGACAGGCTGGCGGGTGTCGGCGGCGTTGAACTGCCGGGCCGTGTCGGCCACGAACACCACCGGGAACTGCAAGCCCTTGGAGCGGTGGATGGTCATGATGGTGACGCAGCCGGGCCGCGCCCCGCCGGGGGCAGTCTCCTGCCCGGTGGAGCCCGCCAGCGTGGCCGCGTCGATGGCACGGACGAGGGCCGAGATGCCGCCCGCGCCCGCCCCTGCGCAGAAGGAGGCGAAGCGCCGCGCGTCCTCCCGGCGGCGCTGGCCGTTCTCCATGGCACCGAGGGCGGCGAGGTAGCCGGTGGAGACAAAAATTTCTTCCAGCAGTTCCTCCACCGGCACGCTCCGGGCCATCCGGCGCAGGGCCGTCAGACGCTGGTAGAACGCCTGCACCCGGCGGGTGAAATCATCCTCCGCCCCGCTCTGGACGGCCTGTAAAACTGCGCCGTAGAGGCTGATGCGGGTGTGCTGATCGGGTGTCTGCGCCCCGGCCCGGAGGCGGACGAGGTCGTCGTCCGTAAAGCCGAACATCGGCCCCAGCATGGCGGCAGCGAGATAGATGTCCTGCGCGGGGTTGTCGATGACCCGCAGCAGGGCGATGAGGGGGCGGATGTGGGGCGCGTCCAGCAGGTTCTCCCGGGCGTCGGCGTAGACCGGGATGCCCCGGGCCGTCAGGGCCTCGGCGTAGGCCGGGAAGTCGCCTCTCGCCGCCAGCAGGACACAGCAGTCCTCGTACTGCACCGGGCGGGTGGTGCCGCCGTCCCGCACCGGCTCGCCGGAGGCCACCATCGCCTCGATGCGGTCGGCGATATACTGTGCATCCGTCTCGGCGGCATCGTCGGGCAGGAAGTGGGCCTCCACACTGCCCTCGTACGCGCCGGGTGCGCCGCAGACGAGGCGCTGTCCGTCGCCGTAGGCCGTGTCGCCCAGAGCAGGCGTCATGAGCTGTTCGAAGATAAAGTTGATGCCCGCCACCACCTGCGGGGCAGAGCGGAAGTTGGCGTCCAGCGCCAGCATGGCGTTCTCGCCGGGCCTGCCGTCTTCGGGCCGGGGGCGGGCCTCGCCGCCGGGCAGGAGGGGCCAGCTCTCCAGCTTTTCCCGGAAGATGCTGGGGTCCGCCTGACGGAAGCGGTAGATGCTCTGCTTTAAGTCGCCCACGAGGAAGAGGTCATCCCCTGCCGGGCTGGCCAGATAGCGGTAAAGGGCGTCCTGCAGGGCGTTCGTGTCCTGATACTCATCCACCATGACGGCGGCGTAGCCCTGCCGGATGCCCTGACACAGCTCGGTGGGCTGGCCGTCGGCGTCCCGCAGGAGCCGCAGGGCCAGATGCTCGAAGTCGCTGAATTCCAGCAATCTTCTCTCCCGCTTCCGGGCCGCAAAGCGGGCGTCGAAGTCCCGCACGGCGGCAAAGAGGGCGCGGAGGCAGGGTTCGGCGGCTTTCCGGTCAAGCTCGGCTTCGTCGAGGCTGCAACTGATGAGGTCTTCGATTTTCTCAAAGAGCTTTGCGGCCTCGTCGGCCCGGGTCTTGACGGCGTCCTTGTGCTCACCGGTGAGCCGCTTTTTCATATTTTTGAGGCCGGGGGCCTGTTCCATGCCGAGGACGTAGGGCGTCAGCCTGTCGTAGAGGGGCGTCCATTCCCCTGCCCCGGCCAGACGCTCCACCTCGCCCAGCAGGGCGGCGGAGTTTTCCAGCCTCTCGAGGGGTTCGGCGAACTTCTCGTTCGCTGCCGCCACGGCCTTTTCCTTGGCGGCAGGGGTCTTCTTGCTGGCCTCGGCGTCGGCCTGCGCAGTCACGAAGTCCTCCCTGCAGTCGTTCCGTGCGGCGCAGAGCAGCTCCTTCGCGGCCCGGGCAGAGCGGGCGGCCTCCTGCATCAGAATATCATGCCAGCAGGTGCGGGCAAAGCCGTTCTCGTCCTGCCACGGGGCCAGCATCTCGTCCAGCTTTTTATCGTAGTTCGGCAGGGCGCGGAGGAAGTCATAGACCTGCAAAACCGCCTCCCCCGCCGCCTTGTCGGTGCGGCCCTTGCCGTAGAGGTCGGCAAAGGCGCAGAAGTCCGCATCCTGATAGGCCGCTTCCAGCGTCTCGGAGAGGGCCGCGTTCCGCAGCATCTCCACGCTGCCGGGGTCGGCAGGGGTGAAGTCCGGCGGGATGTCCAGCGCCTGAAAGTGCTTGTGGAGCAGGTCGAGGCAGAAGGCGTCAATCGTGCAGATGGGGGCTCTCTGCAAAAGCATCCGCTGGCGGCGGAGGGCCGTGTTGCCCGGCTCTGCCTGACTGCGGCGGAGCAGCGCCTGCCCGATGCGGGCGCGGAGCTCTGCGGCGGCGGCGTTGGTGAAGGTGACGATGAGGAGCCGGTCCGCGTCCACGGGATGTTCCGGGTCGGTGATGAGCCGGACGGCCCGCTCCGTCAGCACGGCGGTCTTGCCGCTGCCGGCGGCGGCGCTCACCAGCAGCGCACCGCCCCGGTCGTCGATGGCGGCACGCTGGGCCGGGGTCCATTTTGTCTCGCTCACTGGTCTTCCTCCTTTTTCTCTTCCGGTTCAAAAGGCTTTGCAGGGGCGTCCAGCGCCCGCTCTCCGATGCCGTCCTCATGGCAGCAGATGAAACCGTAGTCACACCATCGGCAGGGGCTGCGGCCCGTGACCAGCGGCTCGGCGGCGATGCAGCCGCCGTAGAGCTGTTCGCCCATCTGGGTCACAAGGTCGTCCAGATGGAGCTGGATGCGGGAGAGCTTGGCCTTGTCGGCACGTTTCTCTTTCTGGTAGGGGCTGGGTACACCGCCCCGGAAGCTGAAGGGCAGATACCGCCCCGTCTCCTCGGCGTCCATGGCGTCGAAGACCTTCTGTTCATCCCGGACGAGGCCGTCCAGCTTGTATTCCATGCTCTGGGCGGCCTTGCCCCGGGTGGTCGTCTCGGGGGCCGGGTCGGCCAGCAGGTACAGCACACCCGCAGGCTCTGCCCCGGTAAAGCGTCCGTCGGCGTCCCGGGTCAGGCTGAACAGGTAGAGCAGCATCTGACAGTCGAGGCCGCAGTAGACTTCCCGCAGGTCGAGCTTTTTCGTGCCGGTCTTATAGTCCACCACCCGCACCCAGCGGGTGCCGTCGTCCTCGATCCACTCGTCGGCGCGGTCCACGGTGCCGATGAGCTGCACCGTCCGGCCATCCGAGAGGCGGTAGGTCTGGCCCCGCACGGCGTCCTCGCCGGGGCCGATCTTCAGCTCACAGGCCACCGGTTTGAAGCTGGACTGGCGCTGCTCGTCCCGCAGGTAGCACAGCAGGCCCGTCATGCTCTTTTTGAGGCGGGAGAGCAGATAGGCGAAGCGGGCCGTGTCCTCGGGGAGGTAGCGCTTTGCGTACTCATCTACGAGAAGCCCGGCCAGCGCCGCCATGGCCTCGTCGTCGAGGTCGAGGAAGGGCTGTAAGCCAGCGCAGGGGTTGTCAGGGCCGGGGTGGGGGTCGAGGGCCATCTGGAGCACCCAGTGCATGAGGGTGCCGCTCTGGTCGGCGGAAAGCTCGGCCCGCTTGCGGGGGCGCAGACCCAGCACGTACTGCAGGAAATAGCTGTACCGGCAGGTGTAGTATTTTTCGAGCTGACTGGGCGAGATGCGGAGCCGCCGGCCCAGCAGCGTTTCCAGCGCCTCGAGGTCGCTGACCTGACGGGGGCTGCGGCCCGCCATCCGGCGCAGGAGGGCGAGGCCTTCGGGTTCTGCCCCGCCGGGGGCATGAAGGGCCTCGGTGAGGCTGGCGCGTTCGGTCTCCGTCAGGGGCCAGCCGCCGCCCAGCACATCGAGGCCGTCGGCGGCAGTGGCCGCGAGGTCGGTCAGATCGAGTTCCGGCGCACCCGGTCTCAGCACGTCCACGATGGGCTCGAGGGCGGCGCAGAGGGTCTGGCCCTGCCCCTTCGGCCAGCTGAGCCAGAGGCCTCTGGCCGGGGCGGTGAGGGCTTTATAAAAGCAGACCTGTTCCCGCACCACCCGGTTCTCGAAGCAGTCCGGAAGCTCGATCTCCTGCGCCATCAGGGCGTCGCGGTCGGCGTGGGTCAGCAGGCCCGTCTCGCCGGGCGCGGCGGGGAATTCGCCCTCGGAGAGGCCCAGCACAAAGACATAATCCGGTGCGTCAAGGCGCATCTTGCCTGCGCTGGCCAGCACCACGGCGTCCAGCGTCTGGGGGATGTGGCCGAGGTCGGACGAGCGCAGCAGCAGCCCGAACAGCTCTTCGTACTCGGGGATGGTGACGCTCTGGCCGCCCAGCAGGCAACCAGCTTCGGGCAGGCCATCGACTCGACGAAAGACGCTGTCAGTTCAAAATGGATGGCCGTGTTCGAGACGATCTTCGGCAACAAGGAAGAGGCCACCGACACATGGACGGAGCTGGCGAACCGGCTGTACGACATCTTTGTTCCGCCAATCGAAGCGCTGAACGACCGGATGAAAGAGGGCCTTGACAGCGGCTGGCAGCAGATGCGAGACGCTTTCGGCGACCAGGCAGACGCCTATACGACGGTGCTGGAAAAGCTGGCACTGGCAAATGGCGCTGTGACCGAAGAGGCCATTGAGAAAGAGGGAAGCTTTGCGAAAGCTTTGCAGAAAGGCAAAGTGAACGCCGAACTCCTGACGACCAGTCTCAGTGACACCATCAAGACCTATGCAGAGCTGCTGGAAACGATGGATGAAGGCGACCCGAGATACCCTTACATCCAGAAGGACTACGAAGCCTTTCTGAAGCTCAACGATGCGGTGGCGGACGGCAGTCTCGACCTCGAGCAGTATGCGGAAGGGCTGACGGAGGTGTCGGGCCGGGAGCATCTCTTCAACAGCCTGTGGAACATCATGGACGCCATCGGGAAGGTCACAGGCTCTGTCCACGAAGCCTTCACCGAGATATTCCCGCCCACCAGCGGAGAGCAGATACACTCCATCGCCGAAGGGCTGGATTTGATGACCAAAAAGCTCATCATCACGGATGAGAGTGCGGCAAACCTGAAGCAGACCTTCAAGGGCATCTTTGCAGTGGTGAAGGTGCCTCTGACCGCTATGACGACGCTGGCGAAGACCGGGGCAAGGACTTTTGGCGTACTGGTGGACGTCCTGCGGCCGGTGGGAGCAGTGCTGCTGAAAGTGGCAGGAAACATGGGGAGCTTTGTGTCCGAGATGCAGAGCACCCTGCTGGGAAGCGGGACGCTCAGCGAGAAGCTGGAAGCCATCGTGAAGAGCGCCAAGAAGCTGCTGGACCCGCTGACCACGCTGGGCGACGTGCTGAAAAAGAGCATCGGTGAGAAACTGAGCGAAGCGAGGAAGGAAACTTCAAAATGGGCCGACAGCCTGCCGGACGGAGTGCGCGAGGGAGTCTACACCCTGCTGGGCATTCTGGAAGGACTGGGCGCCGGCACACTGACCGTGGCCGGTGTCGTGGGTGGAGCGCTGAGCGACCTGAAGAAAAGTGCGAACAAAGCAATCGGCACTGTGGCTGACTTTATTACCGGGCAGAGCAAGAACCTGAACGGATATAAGGACGTGCTGACGAGCCTGCCTGCCATCGTGGGGGCTGCAGTGAGCGCCTTTGCTGAGGAGTTCAAGGGCGCTGCCGGGAACGTGGAGAGCGCGACGTCCAGGGTCTACGAGCCGGTGAAGGCCTTTTTCAAGGCACTGAAAGACGGATTTGACTCCATCAGCGGGACGGATATTTACCGGTTCCTGAGTCTTCTGGACGTGGGGCTGCTCTCCTACGCCATCGCACAGTTCGCCAAGGCCATGAACAGCCTGCGGAAGATGCTGGCAACGCCCCTGTCGAAGATGCTGGACAGCATTTCGGGAAGCTTCAACGCGCTGACGGGGGCGCTGAAAACATGGCAGAAGCAGGAGAACACCAAGATCCTCACGGGCATCGGCTCGGCCCTGCTGATGCTGGCGGGGGCCATGTTCATCATGAGCCGCATCAACCCGGAGCGATTCGTCTGGGTGCTGAGCGCCACGGTGGTGCTGATCGCTGAACTGGTGACGGCGGCAAAGCTGCTGAAACCGGAAGTGAAGGCATTTGACTCTGCGGTGAGCGGGCTCGGGACCCAGCTGTTGAAAGCCTCGACCCTGTGGGGTTCTGCGGCGGCACTGCTGGGACTGGCGGCGGCGACGAAGGCTCTGTGCTCGGGATTCGTGGCCATCGCGGACACCATCAAGGGCGAGAACTTTCTCCAGAACCTCGCAGCTTTTGCGGCGGCAGTGGGCGGTATGTACGTGCTGACACGGAACATGGGAATGCTCATTGCCACCGTGAAAGCCCGTGACCTCGTGGTAGGCGGTAAGACACTGCTGGGCATCGGCGCGGCGATCATTGAAATGGGTGTGGCCATGCGCATTGTGGCAGGCGCTGTGGAGCCGCTGAGCAAGATACCGTACACAAGCCTCTTCAAGGCGACTGCAGCACTTGCGGCAATGGCCTCCATCCTCACTGCAATGGGTGCAGCGCTCGTACTGTTTCAGGCGGCATCCGACACGATGCTGGCATTTCAAAATGGACTCGCCATCGCGGCCATGGGCGGAGGCCTCTGGGTGCTGGTGCAGGGCGTATGTGCGCTGGCGGGGCTCATCACCGAGAACGTGGACGACGGTACCCTGAACACCACGAAGCTCGAATACGCCACTACGGCCATGAAGACCCTGATGATCCTCATGACGGCGTTGAGCGTACTCTCCAGCAAGACGAAGCTCAGCTCGGGCGCAGCGGTGCTGGCCATGGCAGGAGCGATGAACGCGGTGGCTGTGGCTGCTGCGGCACTGACACTCGTGCCTGTAGACAGCTTAAAAAAGGCGGCTGGGGTGCTTGGCGGACTCAGTGCCGCAATGGCAGCACTCGGTTACTTCGGCTCGGCAGGGTGGAGTGAAGGCGCAGGCATTTTCCTGATGGCCGATGCACTCATGGCGGTGGCCGGGGCGTGCCTGATGCTGAGCAAAGTCACGCTTCCTGATATGGCAAAAGCGGGCATTATATTGCTGGCCTTAAGTGTCATAGGAGGCACTCTGAGTCACTTTGCCGGTTCGGTCAACTTCATGGGTGTCAGTACCGGAATGCTGGCCATGAGCGCGGCTCTGTTGGTGCTGGCACCGGCCATCCAGCTCATCGGCATGGCAAAGCCGGAAGCAGTGAGCCAATCACTATGGATATTTGCTGATACCATGATGGCGATGTTTGCAGGCGGCATGCTGCTGACCTGCATCCCGGAGCTGGCCCTCGGGCTCTCGACTCTGGCAGGTGCCTTTGCCAAGTTTGGCAAGGGAATGCTCTACCTCGCCGGTGCAGGAGCGATATTCGGCGCACTGGCACTGTTTGCCGACCCGCTGTGTACGGCCATCATCAATGCCGCGCCGGACATCGAGGCTGCTCTGGTGGCTGTGGTGACACTCATCTGCGGTGCCATCAACCAGAGCGCCGAACCCATCGGCGAGGCCTTTACCACCCTGTGCAAGGTGCTTATTCAGACGGCCATCGACCTCATCGGCTGGGCATGGAGCGGCGAGGGCGGCGAAGGCGAGGGTATCAAGGGCGCACTGCTGGAGTTGAAAGACCAAGTCTGGAACGGTATTAAGGCCATCTTTGCACCGTTCGGCAACAACGGAAACTTCCAGCAGAGAAATGTGGCGTTCAAGTTCAATCCCGATTTCAAACCCCAGCGCATCAATGTCGCAGATGTCTTTACGTTCTCCGGTGCAAAAGACGACGCCGAAAAAGAGGGTAAGGAGATCGGTGAAAATGTCGCAAACGGAGGGGCGAAGGGCGTCGAGGAAAACAAAGCCCGCGCAACGGGTGCTGTACAAGGCATGGTGGACGACACCATAGATGCCGCCAAGAAGGGGTATGACATCAACAGCCCCTCGAGGGTCTTTGAAGAGATTGGCCGGTACATCACGGAAGGCCTCGCCATCGGCATCCAGGACCCGGGCGCTCTGAGCGGGGCGCTGGCAGCGATGCAGACTGTGGCAAAGAGCATCCGAAGCGTCTTTACGACTTTCTGGGGCATCCACTCACCGAGTCAGCTGGCAGAAGAGGACGGACGGAACGTCGTGGAGGGACTGCGCCTTGGGATCGGAGACCCCGACCTGAGAAGCCAGCTCTATGATGCAAGCTATGATTCTGCTTCGCAGGTGCGGGACGCTGTGGGCGCGGCACTGGACGAAGCCAAGAAGACTGCCTCGGACAAGATGCTGGAGCTTTACAGCATCATGAAGGCCGACCATCTCATGCCGGACGGAACGCTCCCCAGCGGAAAAGCCGGACTCGGGGCGAACCGCTACCAGCAGGCGGTACAGGACTACGAGAAGGCCAACGCCAAAGAAGACGCCAGGAATACGCCCTATCTCGGCGCGGACTGGAAGCCCAGTACGATGTGGGACAAGGCGACGGAAGCGCTGCAAAAGTACCAGAGCGGCGAGATCAAAGCGAAAGACGCCCTGAAGGGCCTGACTGGCGAGGCAAAGGACTGGGTCTCAAAGCAGATCGGAAGTGCTCTTGGTCTGGAGGGCCTTGACCCGAGCGAGTATGCCGACCTCATCCTCGAGCAGTACAGCGGCTATCTCCCCGACGACAGTACAGGCGCTTCCACTGCATCTTCCGGCAAGAAATCCTCGAGCAAGGGTAAGACTCTGGCCGAGACCATCGCCGAGAAGTACACGAAGGAACTGAAGTCCAACAAGTACCTCCAGAATGCCGCTGACAAGGAATACAGCCTCTGGGAAGCAGGAGAAGGCGACACTGCTTCCATTGAAGCCCTTATCGAGAAAAAGGGTGAGACGCTGGCGAAGAGCATCGAGCTGCAGGCAGCCCGTGTGGACATCGCGCAGAGGCAGTACGACGAACTGGTCTCCCGGGTGGGAGCCAGCGACGACAAGACGAAGGAAGCCTACAACACTCTGCTGGACGAGAAGAAGAACCTCCTCGACTTGCAGCAGGCGAGGTTTGAGAACACCTACAAGGCGGCCACCGAGCGGTATGAAAGCGATGACAAGCTGGCTCAGACCGAGTACCAGCTCTGGGCGGACACCTACGAAAAGACCGCCTCCGTGACCGAGAAGAGCAACAAGAACATCGAGACCATCAACAAGCGTCTGGCCATCCAGAGCGAGAAGACCGCCCTCGCGGAAAAGGCGTGGGTGGAAACGAAGGATGCCCTCGGCGAAGCAAGCCTTGTGACCCAGCAGGCTTACCGGGACTATCTGGAAGCGCGACAGGAACAGCTGGAGCTGGAAAACGAGCTGGACAAGGCGCAGCTTGCGGCGTTTGACGACCTTTCGAGTTTCTACGACAGCCGCATCTCCATGGCACAGAAGCGGATGACCCTGCTGGACAAGCTCTACAACGATGGCGACCTCAGCGGGCGGGAAGACGCCTATGCCAGCGCGGTGGAGCAGTACGGCGAGGACAGCATCGAAGCCCGGAGAGCAGCAACGCAGGGTACCATGACGGCCCTGATGGGCGTGAACAGCGCACTGACCAGCATGAGATGGCAGATGAGCAAGGTCACGGCCATGCAGCAGAAGTACCAGACTGCCCTCGAACAGGCCGGAGGCAACCGCTACGATGAGACTGTCATGGCCGCTTACGAGGACATGATGGAGACCCGCTCGACCTTTGCGGACTATGTGGGGAATCTGGCAGACGCTTTCAACGTGAGCGACGCCACGAAGAAGGCTATGATGCAGTTCGGCGACGCCATCGCCCAGAACTGGAAGCCCATTCAAAATGGATTCATGGCGGTGGCCAAGAAGATGAACCCGAAGCTGGTACAGGGATTCTCTGACCTGTCCGGCCTCTACATGAAGGACGGAGCCAGCGAGACCGTGGCCGCTGCTACCAACACCGTCGTTGCCGCCATGAGCGGAGACTGGGCCAGTGCAGTTGCAAGTGGGCTGACTGCGGTACTCGACGTAGTTGGCACGGACTTTGGCCAGACCCTGACCGAAGCCATCAGCACCGCGCTGAAGAATGCCTTCAGCGGGAACGGGCTGTTCGCACAACTGCTGACGAAGCTTTTTGGAAGCATCAACCTCGGCGGAAGCGGAAGCTCAGGCGGCTTCCTCTCGAACTTATGGCAGTGGCTCAAGGGCGGTGCATCCGCCGCGAAGAGCTTTCTGGGCGGAGCGACAAAGCTCATCCCGGTGCTGAACAGCGTAGGGACTGCCACCGCCAATGTGGCCTCCGGTGTGACCACTGTTGCCAAGGCGGCGGGAGTTGCCAAGGCAGCCGCCACCACTGCGGGAGCTGCTACCTCGGGAGTCCTGGCCAAGGTGGGCATGGGCGTTGCCAAGGTGGCCTCGGGACTTGGGCCTCACGGACTGCTGGCTGCTGCTGTCATCGCAGGAACGGTCGCCGTGGGTACTGCTGTGGTGAAGAACTGGGACAAGGTGAAAGAAGCCGTCGGAAACGCATGGAGCTGGATCAAGGAGAAGGCTTCGGGACTCTGGGACGGCATGAAGAGCATTGGCGGAAACCTCATGAGCGGCCTTGCCACCGGCGTGAAATCCGCTGCCAAATTTGGCCTGAAAGTGGCTCTGAGCCCTGCTTATGCCATCATCAGCGGATTCAAGCATATCCTCGGCATCCACTCGCCCTCGAAGGTCATGGCCGGTATCGGTGAATACGTCGTCGAAGGCCTGACCAGAGGTATCGTCTCTACCGAAGGCGAAGCAGAAAAGGGCATGGACGAAGTGGGCGGAGCTGTCATCCGCAGTGCGCTGGCGACGACAAACGCCATTGCAGATCATCTCTCGACTGACAACCATCCCAGCATCACCCCGGTGGTAGACCTTTCGGATGCGTCGAGGAGCAGCGCGTGGCTGAACAGCGCCTTTGCAGACCGTAAAGGAACCATCAGCATGGCGGCGACTGTGACCGGACGGATGGCACGCAGGGCCGAGACCCCCTCGAGAAATCAAAATGGATACGAAACTGCCCCCGCACTGACCCAGTCGAACCGGGATGTGGTGGAGGCCGTGAAGACCCTTGGCGAGCGCATCGACCGGGTGGCAGAGTCCGTGAAGGGCATGAAAGTCGTGATGAACGGCCGGAAGTTCGTGGGCGAGATACGCAGCGACATCGACGACGTTGTGGGTGACATCATCGAGAAAGGACACTGAGCCATGAGCATCTACGAGACGGTGGTGCCGGGAAGTGCTGCCGGGTACACGGGCCTCGTGTTCCGCATCCCCGCAGAAGCCCCGGTAAAGACTCTGCGCACAGCCGACCTTGACCTTGTGCCGACTGGGCCGCTTTTTGTGGAGCCGAACGAAGAGGCCGTCCGGACGCTGATAGCGGCGCCATGGCACGGTGCCATCGAATACTCCCCGCTGAAAGACCGTGTGTTCAAGAACGCCGAGGGAAGCTGGGAGTTTTACTATGTGCTTGACGAGAAAGCCCACTCCTGCTGGGACTGCTATATCGACCCGCCCATCAACCGGGAAGACCGCGGCTATGCCGTGACGGAGCGGACATGGACGAGCACCTACCACACGCTGCTGCATTTTTTGCAGGGAAAGCGGGTGCTGGTGGACGTACCGGACGGAAAAGGGAGCATAAAAACATACAAGGGGCGCTGCTGGGTGGGCGGCTACACAACGGACGAGAGCGGACAGATAAAGGCGACGATAGCCTACAGTCTGGCTCCGCCATGAGCGACCGAGAAAGGGGGACCAGATGGAGACGATACTGCACGGAGTGACCATTGACGGATTACATACTTGGCGGGACCTCTATCTGATCCCTATTTGTCGGCCGATCGTACAGCCGCCGATAGAGAAAACGAAGACCCTCGACATTGAGGGAATGAACGGCGAAGCAGACCTTTCACACGGACTGACCGGATACCCGGTGTTCGGCTCGCGGGAAGGAAGCTGGCAGTTCTGGCTGGACACGGAGCGGTATCAGGAAGAAAAGAACTTCTACGGCCCGGTGGGCAGTATGGCCTACCTCGAGATACAGCAGAAACTGATAGCCAAGATGAAGCAACCGTTCCGGACAAAGATAATACTGGACGATGACCCGCAGTTTTACTACGTGGGTAGAGTGTGGGTGAGCGGAAAGCCCACCTACCAGTACGACCATGCGAAAATAACCCTGCGATACCAGTTTTACCCCTACAAATACCTTGTGGTGGAGCCGAACGGTGACTGGCTGTGGGACTCCTTCTGTTTTGAGACAGACCTTGCGACAAGGCAGATGAAGGGCGTGGCCATCGCCGCAGGAAAAGAAGAGACCTTCCCGCTGGTGGACTCAGACAAGCCCACGGGCGTTTACGTGACCTCGAGCGGAAAGGCAACAGCGAGCCTCGAAAATCAAAATGGAACGAATTTCACCCTTGTGAGCGAAAAGTACGGCACAAAGGTGGACTGCACCGACGGGCTGAGTCAGACGGAGCTGGTATACCCCTTTAAGGTGCTTTCGTACAAGCTCTCGCTGCGGACAGTGGAAATGCCAGTCTATTTCAAGAACCCCCGCAACACTTTTGCGGGCCTCTGGTGGGACAAGGGCGAGAAGCAGGTGAGCCTCTCGGTACGAAAAAAAGGAAGCTCGGTGCTGCTGGCCTCGCTGGTGTGGACGAACGGCATCGAGGACTACTACGGCAAGACCATCACGCTGGGCGGGACACTGAGCGCAGAGCTTGAGCCGAATACGGACTACGAGCTTGTGGTAGCGAGCAAGACAAGCGGACTGGAATTCTTTGGGGCGAGCATCGCCGACAGCGAGACGCTGAAAAACAACAGCAGCTACATCTCGATAGCACGAGGCGGCGAACTCAGCTCCGGGACCGGAAAGAGGGCCTGCTTTGGCGGAACTATGAGCTTTTATGCAGGCGACGGCGCTGTGTTGACGCCGGGCGAGAGAACGAATATCGGCGTGATAGCCTCTGACCTTGAGAACATCGGGCGGACCGTTGTGATAAAGGCAGACGAGGACGTCACGGTGAACGTAGAGTGCAGGCAGGCGTTTTTATGAGATACAAAGTATATGCTGGAACGGTGGATGTGGTGTTTAAGTCGAGCACACAGGCACGGTTCCGGTGGAAAAAGAAGACCCTCGTCTACGACTCCTACGGCGATGCGGTCGAGGGAGAAGAGACGGAAGGCATCCTCACAGACCCGGTGGTGGATCTGGAAAACAAAGAGCCCGGCACTTTTACCTGTGAAGTACCCTACAAGGCAGAAACGCGCTTTGGCACTGTAAAGAATCCGTACTACGACGAGATCAAAGTCGGAGAGACGTGGATGATGGTGGAAGAGGACGGGGAGTGCATCTTCTTTGGGCGTGTGACCGAGGCAGACCGGGAGTTCGATTTGAGCAAGACTATCACGGCTGACGGCATCCTGAACGAGCTGAGCCAGATGCAGACAAGGCTCACGGGCGGAACGTACCAGACGACGGACGGTGCGAACCACAGCATCCTTGCCATTGCGCTGAAGCCGAACCAAGCAGACAAAGGGAACAGCCCTGTGAACTGCATGGAGCGCGGGAACGTGACCGTGAAGAGCCAGAGCATCGACACCACGGACTCGGGCGACCGGTTTGGGAGTTTCTGGACCATCCTGACGACATACCTGCTGGAACACGAGAAAGGAAAAGACGGATACCTCCGGCTGCGGCTCGCCAACGACCCGGGCACGGAGGACTACTTTTTTTACTACGACTACATGACCGATGAGGACATGCCCACGACCGACCAGACCATCGAGTACGGTGTGAACATGCTCGATTTGACGCTGGAAGAAAAGCGCACCTCGGAACTCGTGAACAGCGTGACGGCCCACGGCATCTCGACCGTGAAAAAAGGCTGGTGGATATTCTCGCGCACCTCTTACGAGACCATCACGGCTACCGCACAGAACACGCTGTCCATTGCGGCTTACGGGCTATGCTCCCGGCATATTTACGTGGACGGCAAGAAATCGACCGCAGACTCGCTGAAAAAAGCGGCACAGGAACAGCTGGACGACTACAAGCAGGTCATCGAGCCGACATTGACCGTCAAAGCCTTTGACAGAAGGGACGCGGGTGAGAACGTGGGCAAGCTGGGCTTTTTGCTGCGGACGCACATCCTCTCACAGCCCCACGAGATGGACCGCTGGATGATATGCACCAAGCTGAAACTCCCGCTGGACAGCCCGGACAACAAGCAGTTCACCTTTGGACTGACGAGCAAGAAGCTCTCGAAGCGAGTGGACGCCATCACGAGTGCGATAAACAACGTGAAGAACGCGCTGTTCGGACTGATAGGTCATGTGAACGAGGACGATTCGTCGAGCTGAAAATTCAAAATAAAAACGAGGTGGTGAAATATGACATACAGCGAAGTCGTTGCCCTGCTGACATCGTCGGTACACGGTGTGCGAAAGGCCGTTTATGGCGTACAGGTACGCGAATATATCGCGCGCTCAATGGAAGCCGTTATCGAGATGGTGCGGCTGGGTATCGAGCGGATGAAAGAACTGGCCTCAGATTCGAAGAACAGTGCAGACGCCTCGGCGAAAAGCGCCGCAGAGTCGAAGCAGAGCGCGGCAGAATCGAAAGCATCGGCCAGCCAGTCGGAAGCCAGTGCGAACCGGAGCGAGGCAAGTGCGGATGCTTCCGCAAAGAGCGCAAGCGAATCTGCTGCAAGCGCCGCAGCCGCAAAGAAGAGCGAGACGAATGCCAAAAGCAGCGAGGACTCGGCAAAGCGATATTCGGACAAGGCGAAAGACGTCATTGCAGAAGCCAAATCGGAATATAGTGGCGGCTACTACAAGACCTATGACCTGACGGCCCTGAAGGACAGCTGGAAGAAACTTTCTCCTGTCAAGGGGCCATACCAATACTATTGCGACATCGCAGTCCCCGACCTGACGGAGAGACATTCGCCATTCTGTTCGACCGGGCTGGAAAGCTATGCGGCAGCGGTGGCGGCAGGGCTGGCGAATGCAGTCGAGACGCGAAATGGCGCGCTCCGGCTTTTTGCCATCCGGGTGCCGACGAAGGACATCGAGCTGGTGCTGACGATTTTTGGGGTGGGGACGACTTCTTACGAGCTGACCCTGCCCGTCCGCGACTGGGTCAAAATGGAGTCTGCCATCGGGCCGAACCAGTATTACTGCGATGTGGAAGTGCCGGGCTGCCTTTCGACCATGACTCCGCTGGGGACCACCGCTCTCGAGAACTTCGAGGCGGCTTCTCCGGCAGGGCTGGCTAGCATGATAGAGACCTGCGATGGTCATGTGCGCTTTTATGCCGTGCGGAAGCCGACGGCGAACATCGACGTCATCGTAGCGCTCATCAAGAAGGAAGAGCCGGTCAACACCCCTGCTACCCGGGACAAGCTGGGTCTGGTCAAGATAGGCGACGGCATGAACGTGACCAGCGGCGGCAGCATCTCGACGAGAGCTGCGACCGACAGCGAGTTTGATGCCATGATGGTTCGTGTCTTCGGGGAGGGGTGACGAATGGCAGGCGAAGTGATATTTGCAAAGCTTTTGGCACAAAGGTCGTGACTGATTTTGCCGCCCTGACGGCACGGGTGCAGAGCCTCGAAAGAGCCGGAGGACAGCCGAACATCATCGAGAAGATCCTGGTGAACGGCATTCAGCTGGCTGTGGACGGAAACAAGGCAGTGAATTTCAGTGTGCCGACGAAAACATCTCAGCTGGAGAACGACACAGATCTTCAAAATGGAACAGAGGTCGATAAGAAGCTCTTGACCAAGGCTGACAATGGGCATGACCATGACGGGCGATACTTCACCAAAGAGCAGGTGAACAGCGCCATTGCGGGGAAAGCGGACACCAGCCACACCCACGACGACCGGTACTACACCGAGAGCGAGATGGATGCGAAGCTTGGCGGCAAGGCGGATGCGGAACACTCTCATGATGACCTGTATTACGCCAAAAGCGAAGTGGACGACAAGTTTTCTGACGTGGCAGCGCCGGCATGGGACAGCATCAGCGGTAAGCCGACTGCTTTTACGCCGACTGCCCATACCCACGACGACCGGTATTATACGGAAGCAGAGATCAATGAAAAGCTTACGGGAGTGGCGGTGAGCGGGCATAACCACGACGACCGGTACTATACCGAAAGCGAGATGAACACCAAGCTGAATGGGAAGGCGAACGCCAGTCACACGCATGACTACGCTGGTTCGTCCAGCGCGGGCGGTGCGGCAAACTCAGCCAACAAACTGAACAAGAACGCGGGTTCTGCTACGCAGGGAGTATACTTCAAGGATGGTGTGCCGGTCGCTATGACCTACACGCTGGGCAAGAGTGTGCCTGCGGATGCAAAGTTCACGGACACCGACACCTGGCGCGGCGTGCAGGACAACCTGACCAGCACGGCCACCGACCAGAGTCTGAGCGCAAATCAGGGCAAGGTGCTGAAAGGCCTCGTGGACGGCAAGGCGGCGTCCAGCCATACCCATGACGACCGGTACTACACCGAGAGCGAGATGAACACCAAACTCAACGGCAAAGCCAACAGTTCCCACACCCACAACTATGCCGGGTCTTCGAGTGCGGGCGGCACGGCCAACTCGGTCAACGGCCTGACCTTCGCCGCCCAGACCACCGACCCGGGGGCGGGAAGCAGCCTTGCCACCAACAAGGTGCTCATCGTATATGCATAAGGAGATGACAGCATGGCATATGGCCCTATGAGTGTCGGAAGCGACGGGACTTTCAACCTGCTTACCGACAAGACACTGACCACCGAGGATGTGCCTGCGGACGCGAAGGCGGTGGGCGATAAATTCAAAATGGTATACACGAAGACCGAAACGGACGGCAAGCTGAAGGGAAAAGCCGACAGCTTTGTCAGCCAAACGAATGACCCGGGTGCAGGAAGCGCACTTGCAAACGGAAAACTCCTTGTAGTTTACGTCTGAGGAGGTGAAACTTCAAAATGGCAAAAGCAGTTTATGTGGGCGTTGGCAGCAAAGCCCACAAGATGAAGAAAGCCTACATCGGCATCGGCGGCACGGCCCGCAAGGTCAAGAAAATGTACATCGGTGTCGGAGGCAAGGCGAGGCTGTGCTACAGTGCAGAGGCTGACAAATTTGGCATGGCAGCATCGCTGAGCAAGGCTAGAAGTCTGCTTGCCGGAACGACAGTTGGCGGATATGCCCTGTTCGGAGGCGGCGGTTATGATAGCGACGCCAAAAAAGGCGAGGCCATAATGGACGCATACAACGCATCTCTCACCCGGACGACTGCAGCTTCCTTGAGCGTGGCAAGGCAAGGATTGACGGCGATAACGCTGGGGAATCACGCACTATTCGTCGGTGGACGAAGCGGAAACACGTCCTTTGGCACGGTGGATGTCTACGATGCATCTCTTACCCGGACGACCGCTACAGAGCTGAGTATTGACCGACATGACAGCGCCGCAGCAGTTGTAGGTTCCTATGCGCTTTTTGCTGGCGGCAGAAGGAATAATGGCTTATTTACAATGTCGCAGTCCGCCGTAGATGCATACAACACGTCTCTCACCCGGACGACTGCAACTCCGCTGCCCAGTAATGTATACGCCTGTGCAGGAGGCACAGTCGGAGGTTATGCAGTGTTTAGCGGCGGCTGCAGCATGAACTCGGATTCGACTCTTGTTGAACCCATTGGGGCTATGGAGATAGTGCGCGCATATGATTCGTCTCTTACGTCCAGTAAGGCCGCGCCCTTGAGTTGCCCCAGAGCAGTCCATTCCGCCGCAACCATCGGGAATCATCTTCTTTTTGCAGGAGGATACAACAACACTACGGGAAAATACCTCTCCACAGTAGAATCGTACGACGCCTCGCTGACCCGAAGCACTGCCGTCGAATTGAGCAGCGCAAAGAACGGCCTGGCCTCGGCCACAGTGGGCGAATACGCAATGTTTGCAGGTGGCTATAAAGGCAACAGCGATGCAGCCTATGTGGCAACGGTGGATGCATACAACACCGCGTTAACCAAGACGACTATGCCAGACTTGAGTGTCGGACGGTATGGCCTTGCATCTGCTGTAATTGGAGATTATGCGCTGTTCGCAGGCGGTATCTCAAAAATCAGTAGCACGATAGACCAATATCAGGATGTCGTCGATGTCTATTCGGCGTAATGAAAGGAGAAATCAAAATGGCACGATACAAAATTTACGACAACACATCCGACGTCATCACCCCGGTGGGCGAGAAGCTCACCGCTGAGCAGTGGCTGGACCGTTACCAGTGGGGCCGCTACACCAAGATGATCGTGGGCGGCGGCATCATCAACGGCAGCGTCGCGCTGGTCTTCGACGATGAGGTGGAGCGTTACCGTAAGGCCGGCTGCGATTTCAGCAGCTGCACCACCGACGAGGACTATCTGGCCGCCATCGAGGCGTTCGAGGATAACCCGCCCATGGCAGACGCCGGCGTCTCCGACCAGACCCGCATTGCGGACGCTCTGGAAGACATGGTGGCGCTGAGCCTGCCGGACGCAGAATAAGAAAGGAGAACGAAGTTATGAGCAACAAGGAAAAACTGACCGAGCGCTGGACGCAGGGCCGTATCTCTGAGGCGATGCTGCGGGTGTATGTCCGCAAGGGCATCATCACCAAGGCGGATTTCGAGGAAATCTGCGGGAAGAAATACTAAAACTTCAAAATTTCAAAATGGAGGATAACATATGGCCTTTGATATTTTGAAACTGACAAGCCTGATAATGGATGCGATTTGCAAGAAGGCCCGTGAGACCGTCCAGTCCGAAAATGAGGTGAGTTTCCAGATGGAGAGTGCTGTACGAGCGGCGGCCGTAAAGAAGAGCGTCTTCAACATGATGGACGCGGCACGGTATCAGGGCAATATCGACTGGGACACCGTGAAAGCGTCCGGGAAGGTGGACTGTGTCCTGCTCAAGACCGTATCCACCAACTCGAAGTTCAGCAAGCGGAAGGACGGCCTCTACATCGACCCAACCTTTGAGCGAAACTATGCCGAGTGCAAGCGGGTGGGCCTGCCGGTGGGGGTCTACTATTACACATACGCTACCACGAAGGCCATGGCGGATGCGGAGCTGGCTGTGCTGAAAACTGCGCTGGTCGGGAAGACCTTCGAGATGCCGGTCTGCGTGGATGTGGAAGACAACAAGCTCGTCAAGCTGAACAAGGGCAGTCTGACCGCTCTCGTGGACTACGAGCTGAGGACGCTGGAAAGCTGGAGCGTCTACGCACTGCTTTATACGGGACTCAATTTCAGCCTGACCCGTCTCAACATGGCAAAGCTCAAAGCCTATGACGTCTGGGTGGCGGCCTATCGCAAGAGCATGAAAAAGCCCGCGACCAGCTACAAGTACGGCATCTGGCAGTACACGGACGAGGCCCGCATCCCGGGTGTGAGCAAGAATGCTGACATGAGCTATGCGTACAAGGACTATCCGACCATCATCAAGCGGGCGGGACTGAGCCGGGTGAAGGGGGCGTGAAGGTGACGGAGACGTTCATTCTGGATCACGTCGGTGAGCTGGCGTTCACGCTTCTGGGTGCGGCCGTTGGCTTTTTGTGGAAGAAGCTCATGGACATGGTGAAGGAGCAGAAGTATCTGCACGACGGTGTCCTTGCCATGCTGCACGATCGGCTCTATCTGATCTGCACACATTATATCAAAATGGGATACATCGACACGGACGGTCTGGACAACGTGGGTGTCATCTACCGGGCCTATCACGGACTGAAGGGGAACGGGACGGGAACGAACCTGTACAAGAGGGTCTGTGCTCTTCCCATCAAGGAGGGAGACGAGCCGCTGCCCGAGCTCCCTTAAAAATCAAAATGGAGGCTGCAATGAGCAAGTTCAAAGATATTTCTCTGGCGACCATCGTGCGGACGCTGTGTCTGGCGTTTGCACTGTTCAATCAGGTGCTCAGCGCCTGCGGGCATCCGATGATCCCGCTGGACAACGCGCAGATGGAGCAGTTCCTGACCAGCGTCATCACGGTCATCGCAGCACTGGTGAGCTGGTGGAAGAACAACTCGTTTACCAAGGAGGCCATTGAGGCGGACAAGGTATACGACAAGCTGGTGGCGAGCAGGAAGCGCGGAGACTGATATTTTTGTCGTGACACGGCAGAACAATGCATTGATATTTTACAGTGTGCATCGAGGGTCGTTCGTTCTGCCATGACGAATACAGCACACGAGGGAAGCTGAGCCGGCTTGGCATCAAAATGGAGTCCTGACTGTGTGCGGGAAAAGTCTCATCGATATTTTTGCCCGGGTGGGCGAGAATTTCAGGGACTTTTCTTTTTTGAATTCTATCGCAAGGCAGAGTGGCGGCCTGAACTGACCGACATATCTGCGATACGCAATCCAACGATGTTGCCTTTTACGTTGAAAAAGTTGGATTGCATGTATTCTAGATTAGAAGGAATTTTTCAAAACGACCCATTACTCATGCCTGAAACGAGAAAAAACAGGACGCACACGCCCATTTTTGCCTGTAATATCCTTTTACAAAGACTTTTATAAAGAAAAGAGGTTTACGGCATGAAAGAAGTTCCGGTATGGGAGAAAACGACCCTTACATTGGAAGAAGCCGCGGCTTATACGGGAATAGGCGAGAACCGGCTGTCCCCGCTGCATGTTTCCTATACGGCAACGCAGGCGGAG
>OLVW01001133.1_pt1 | contig 24196 bp, 32 predicted proteins | sample 1673301 | NCBI WGS metagenome assembly OLVW01 (sample SAMEA3178941, study PRJEB25190) | human gut metagenome
CGCGGCTTTCTGGAAAAGATTCTTGCCCCCAAGCAGGAGCGCACCATGAATGTGCCGCAGCGAAACCGCAAGCGTGGTCAGGATATGGAACTTTGAGTTTCGGAGGATACTATTTGAACAAAAAGAAGAAGTCAAACAAATCCGGCTACCCGGATGAAGCAATCAAGACCCTTGCACGTTGCTTTTATCCCTCCATGGTTGAGTTTTTCAACAGCGAGGAAGGCCAGCGTGAATATGAGGAATGGCTGAAAGAGCAGGAAGCTCTACAAGCCTTGCCTGTTGCAGCATAAAAACAGCAGGACGCTCCCGGTAAAGGGAACGCCCTGCCTTACATAGATGTATCTCGCCGAGGTGTGTCCAGTTGGGCGCACCTCTTATTTTTTTGCCCTTAATCTTCTAACCCATGGCTTCCAGCTACGTTTTTCAAATACTCCTCCGGGTCACCGTTCAGAATCAAATCCGCATAGCCCAGTGGGTCGTTGTAGATGAGGTAGTCCAGTTCAGTCTGCTGGGCCATGGTCACATCCAGCGCATCCTCGACCCCGGTACAATCGATGGAGATTTTTCTCCCATCCCGGAGCCGCAGCTCCACACATCCAGTGTCCATGTTGAAATGGCAGGCTCTTGCATCGTACTTCATAATCGCATCCTCCAAATCTTGTTATTGGCTTACGGTCTATGACAAGGTATCGGAGTTTTACGCCGTCCACGGGAGCCTTCATTCTCAAACCCGAAGAAAACGAAAAATCCGAACCCTTCTCCAATCGGAAATAGGTTCGGATTTTTCTTGTTTGGTGGGCGCGGGTGGATTCGAACCACCGAAGCTGAAAGCAGCAGATTTACAGTCTGTCCCCATTGGCCACTCGGGAACACGCCCATATTCTTTTGTGTCCGCCGCGCGGACTGCCTGTATATATTACCACGCGCAAAGCAGTTTGTCAACCATCTGCAACAGATTTTATCGCAATTTCTGCACCAATCTCTCCAACAAACTCGCCCCATGGAAAAACCGCCCGGAAATCAATGTTCCCGAGCGGTTTTTCTTGGAGCTGGTGACAGGAGTTGAACGAGCCACCGGCATTGCATCACTGAAAAATGGAGATTTTTACACTAAAATCTGCACGTTTAGCAGTCTTTTTCTTGTATCATCCTGCACAGCCCACACACCCACAAAATCAAAAGTGTGTTAAAATGTGTGTTATTTTTCGGCGTGCAGCAGCTTCAAAAACATGCCATTGACGGCCTGTGCGGTCTGCACATCCTCACCGGTCAGGGCGTGGCCGTACACGCCGAAGGTGTCCATGTCCTCGCTGTGGCCTACAAGGTCTTTGACCTCACCGGCGGGCAGCTTCTTTGCCACGCTGACAAAGGTGTGCCGCATCTCGTAGGCTGACACAGGCGGGATATCATTCACCCGGCAATAGACCTGCCAGCGCTTATAGTAATAGGCTTCGCTTTTCAGGCAGAACACGCTCTCACCGGCCCCAGTGACGGCCCGCTGCTGTTCCAGCACGGCGCGTGCCAGATCGGACAGCACAAAGGCCCGCACGGCGTTGTCGTTCTTGCCGCGCGTCTGTTCACCCAGCACGTTCACGGCGCGGGAGATGAACACTGTGCCGCCCTTGACATCGGCCCAGCGCAGGCCCACCAGTTCACCCGGGCGCAGGCCCGTGAGCACCTGAAAGCGGTAGGCATGGACAAAATCATCATGCACCCGCTTGCCCCTGTACAGGGTCGTGTCCACGCGGAACAGCGTTATCAGGGCATCCGGCTGCAACACCTTCTTGCCCTTTGGACGGGCACCGGCGGACACGTGCAGCCCTTCGGGGTGGAAGGTGGTCAGTTTCTTTGCACGGCACCATTTGCAGAATGCCCGCATATCCGCGCAGAGGGATTGCAGGGACTTCTTTGCAAGGCCGTCGCTGTAGGCGTCGTTTACCACGTCCTGCAGATCCTGTTCGGTCAGGCTGGTAATACGCTTCCTGCCGATTGCAGGCAGTATCCGCGTCCGCCAGCGGCTTTCAACGTTCCGCTGGTTGCCGGTGCCCGTGGTCTTTACCACTGTGGCATACCACTCTTGATATAGATCATCGACCCGGCGGGCCTTGACCCCAATGCCATCATCTAACCAGCGGTCAGCCTTTGCATTGGCTTCCCGCTGCCCAGTGCGGCCCGGGGTGCTGCTGTAGAACTGTTTGCGCACTCCATCCTTCTGCACGGCAATGCGCCAGCGCTGGTATTTTTCCTCCCACTGGGCCGTGTTGGTTCTCTTGCTCATCTGGCTGCACCCCCCTTCCAAACATCAATATTGTGCTATACATCAATATTGTGCTATGCGTCCACACCGGCTACAAGGCCAGTGTGGGCGTTTTATTTTTCGGCGGTGTCTTTATCGTCTGGCACTGTGGGCGCGCTCTGGGCGGTGTCTGCCCGGCGCTGGTAGGCGGGTATCTGGGTCAGCTCCTGCACACGCTCCACCGCTACGGTCTGGCCGTTGTCGTTCAGCGTGCGAAAGTGGTAGATAAGCTGGGATTCTGCAGCGCTGGCCGTTTCACTATCTTCACCCGGCTGCACCTGTCCCCATTGCCCTGCGTCCACCAGATCACCAGCATACAGACCCATTGCGCGCGCAATTTTTGCAATGGTGTCCAGCTTTGGGGTGACTTTTCCAGACTCATACTTTCTGATTGCTGAATCGGCCATCCCACATTTTTCAGCCAGCTCTTTCTGCGTCATTTTTGCATCTGTGCGAGCTTTTTTTATTTTTTCGCCAATGGTCATAAAATCACCTCTCTTTTACTATATCAGGACTTTGGCAAAAAGTCCAGACCAAAAAGAATCTATTTTTGCTATTGACAGACCAATACAGGTCTGCTATAATTCAAATCGCAGACCACTTTTGGTCTATCAGGAGGTGATAACCATGAAAATTTCCAAAAGCAAGCTGAACATTGCCCTTGCACGCAAGCAGTGGAACCAGCGCGACCTGCGGGACAATTCCGTTGTGTCCAGCCAGACCACCTTAAACATCAACAAGGGCAAGCCGGTCATGCCTGCCACCGCTGGCCGTATCGCCGCAGCCCTGGGCGTGGATGTGACTGAGATCATCGAAGAGGAGGACTAAACCATGTATCAACCATTTCACAAACTCCGCGTCCGGTTCGCAGAACTGGAAATGAAGCAGGGCGAAGTAGCCAAGCGTGCTAACATGGCCGAAAGCACCCTGACCGCCCGAATGACGGGCCGTTTGCCGTGGAAGGGCGACGAGATCGCCGCCGTGGCCAAGGTGCTGGGCATCCCCACCGACCAGATCGGCACGTTCTTCTTTGAGGACGCGCCCAAAGGTGGAAAGGGGGCTGCATGATGGAAGATTTCTGGGATCCCTACGGGGAACCGCCAGAGCCGCCGGACCACTTCGACTTCATGGAAGACTGCGAAATTGAAGATGACGGCTTGCCGCCCGTGGAGAACCTGCAGACGGCGTGTGGTCATGGCGTGCCGGAGCAAAGCCCGGCCATGATCGAGGGCGTACTGCGCAAGGGCCACAAGATGCTGCTGGCAGGCCCCAGCAAGGCAGGCAAGAGCTTCGCCCTTATTGAGCTGGCCGTGTGCATTGCAAGCGGTACACCATGGATGAACCGTTTTGAATGCAGACGTGGAAAAGTCCTGTACGTCAATCTGGAAGTTGCCCCTGTATCAGCAAAACACCGGTTCCATGACGTCAGCAAGGCGCTGGAACTGCCAGAGGAAGCCGTACAGGCTATGCTGCCAAACATCGACCTTTGGAACCTGCGCGGATACTGCATCAACTGGCCGCACTTCGTTGACATCTGCTGCAGCCGCGCCCGCCGGGAACAGTATGATGTGATCATCATTGACCCGTTCTATAAACTCAATGCTGGCAGGGAAAACAATGTTTTTGACATGGTGCAGTTCTGCAACGGTCTTGACCGGATTTCAGCAGTAAACGGTGCATCTATCATCTATTGCCACCATCACAGCAAAGGCGACCAAGGATGGAAGAACAGCATGGACAGGGCCAGCGGCAGCGGTGTGTTTGCCCGTGACGTTGACGCACTGCTTGATATCATCGAACTGGAACTCCCACCAGAACGGCAGCGTGAGGGCGTGACGGCGTGGCGCATCGAGGGCACATTGCGGGAGTTTCCCAGCTTTGAGCCGGTGGACGTGTGGTTTAACTACCCCATCCACGTTATGGAACGGTTCGACCCGATGGACAACATTGCGCCGCACTCCCAGCTTCCTTCCTACCAGCGCGCAATGAATGCCCGCAAGCCCAAGGAGCAGAAGTTGAAGGAGCGCCGCCACCGTCTGGAAGCCGCAATAGACGTGCTGGCCGCACAGGGCGTGGAAGTCACCACAAGCAGCGTTGCCGAATATCTGGATGTGACGAATAAAACCATCCGATACATGGTTGACGAGCACCCAAACTTTGAACGTGACACCAAAAACGGCCAGATCAGGCGCGCCCATACTGTGGCCCCGCAAGAGTAAAGCAGGCCGGAAGAAAGGACGGAAAAAAACAGGATTTCCGCTATAACTGCAAAATCTGCATTTAGGGGGGAAAAAAACAGTATTATATATAGCAAAAAAGATAGTGATAGGTAGTGTAATTGGGAATGGGGGTAAGAAAGCCCCCCATTCCAATTACTACACTACCTTGCCGCCTGTTTTTTCTCTGGAAGAAAGGCCGCACGTGTCTTTCCGCAGTAACAAAAAAAGAAAGCCGCTTCCCAGTGTAGCGACCGGGGAGCGGCAAAAGGGTGTGAATATGGTACCCACCATTCACGCCCCCTAGTTTAACAGAACATGGAGGATATTTCAATGCTGAAACTTGAAAAGCGTATCACCTTGCACACCTTCGATGTGGAGTACATCGACCAGCGGGAGCCGAAGCCCCGCGCCGTACACCACGAGCTGTGCGTGCTGGATGGCGGGCGCGTGTCCGCGCTGGAACGTCTGGGCCAGTCCCCTGCAAGTTGGATTTGCCAGCAGTACGCCCGGCAGGGCTTTACCGTGGGCGCTGTCCACAAGGGCGAGCGCCTGACTGCCAACGTTGACACGGCCACCCTTTGGGGCATGGCAGTGCAGCAGGCTGGCACCCAGCACAAGAGCGCCGCCCCTGACCCTGTAGACCGTAACTGCGCCCCGGCTGGCAAGTTTGTGAACCCGCTGCCCAATCTGCCGCCGGTGCCTGATTTTGCAGAAGCCGTTACCAAGTCGAAAGCCGACGCGGCCCGCCTGCATGAGATCGCGGCAGAGCTGGCTGCAAAGAGTGCACAGCTGGAAAGGAGCGTAAAGGCATGACAAGGCAAGATTACATCGCCGAGATCGCTGCTCCACTGGATAAGGCCGACTATCGGAAACTGCGGCTTGTGTGGATCTACGCCAAACACCTGATTGAGAAAGAAGGTGCATCGGCATGAGCAACCACCAGACCGCCAGCGCGCTGGCATACCTGAACCCGGATTTCAGCTTTATCATGGATGATAATAGCATGGAATGCGCCGGCATCCGCGCCGGGGATATCGTGGCCTTTACCGCCTGCGACCACGCAGAAGACGGCCAGATCGTGGCCGTGCAGACGGACAGTGCCGTGCTGCTGCTTCGCCTGATCTGCAACGGTGAACTGCTGGCAGACGCGCCGCGCACCCGGCAGGAGCATGTTATTCGCTTCGACGAGCTGCCCGGCGCGAAGATCATCGGCAAAGCCGTGGAAGTCCGGCATATTTTTGAATGGGCAAAGAAAGGAACCGACAATGAAGAGGAATGACTTGCGAGCAATGGGGCTGACCCCCGACCAGATCGACACCATCATGACCATGAACGGCATGGACATCAACCGCGAGAAGGCAAAGGCCGGTCAGCAGACCGACAAAGAGGTGCAGCGCCTGCGGGAATCCTGTATCACCCTGCTGGAGCTGCTGGACGACCCGGAAGCCGTGCGCGGCATCCTGCTGCACGCTTCCCGCCTGTACTGTGAGCAGGAGCGCAGGAAGCCGCAGGAGGGTCAGCAGTGAAGGTGAAGATAACTTACACCCCAGAGCAGGAAAACGCCGCACAGGCCGCGCTGGACGCCTTGCGTGCGATGTATCCGGCGGCAAGAGTACATGAAAGCGCAAAGAAAGCCGGGGTTTCTGCCGTGTTTCTGACCGTTACAAAACCGGAAAACCCGCATAACACCAAGCAAAACAGTTGACCATCCCCCGGTGGATGTGGTATAATAAGCTGTAAGGCATAGAGTACCGCCGGGCTGACCGGTTAGCTGATAAGGCACAGGGAAAACGCTTCGGCGGTTCTCTGTGCCTATTTTTTGTGCAATTTTGCCCGGTGCTGGTGCTGATCGCAGCGCCGCCCACGTCGCAAAACTGGCAGATTGCACAACCATCACTGTAACGGCCACAGGTAACAGGCCGGGAAAGGAAATCACCATGACCGACAACAACACCCCGAACACCACCCAGCAGGCAAACACTCCGCCGGAGGGAAACGGCACCGCCGGGAAGATGTTCACCCAGGAAGAAGTAAACTCCATCGTTAAGGATCGTCTGGCACGTGAGAGGGCGAAGGGCCAGACTTCGGGCGCTACCGACAATTCCGCCGCCGAGCTGGACACCGAAAAGGCCCAGCTGGAAGCCGACCGCCAGAAGCTGCAGGACGAGCGCAACGCCTTTGAGTGTGAACGCTACTGCAAGGAAAATGGCATTGACGCTAAGCTTGTGGAGCTGATCGGTAGCAGCGACCCGGAAGAGTTCAAAGAAAAAACGGAATCTCTGTGGAGCATCTTTGCAAAGTCGCAGAAGAACCAGCCCGGCGCTGTGGCCGTAGTTTCTACCGGTGCACCGCATGGCAGCATGTCGCAGCTCAAAGAACCCGATGGAGCACAGTTTTTCAAGCCCTCAGGAACTTATTGAGAGGTTTTAGAATATGGCAATCAATCTTGTTGAAAAGTATCTCCAGCAGGTGGACGAGCTTTTCAAAAACGAATCGAAGCGCAGCCTTGTGACGAATCAGGACTACAGCTTTGACGGCGCGAACAGTGTCCACATTTATAAAGTGGGCACCGCCGCAATGAACGACTACGACCGCGCAGGCGTCACCGCTGGCAGCCGCTACGGCAATCCGGAGACCCTGACCGCTGTGACCGAAACTTACACCCTGCCCAAAGACCGCAGCTTTTCTTTTGTGATCGACCGGCTGGATATGGACGAGACCGGCGCAGTGCTGGAAGCTGCCAAGTGTCTGGCCCGTCAGCAGCGTGAGGTGGTCATTCCGGAGATCGATGCATACACCTACGGCATTATGTGCACGGATGCAGGCACCAAGCCCGACGCTGTTGCCCTGACCGCTACCAACATCTATGACGAGATCTGCAAGGCCAGCGCCGCACTGGATGATGCAGAGGTGCCGGAGACCAACCGCGTTCTGGTGGTATCCCCTGACACCTACCGCATCATGAAGAAGTGCAAGGAAATCGTTCTGGAATCCGATATCGGCCAGAACCTGCGCTTGCAGGGTGTCGTGTCCAATCTGGACGGTGCCGCAGTGCAGAAGGTTCCCGCAAACCGTCTGCCCGCAAAATTTGGCTTTATGCTGTGCCACCCGCTGGCCTGCACAGCCCCTGTGAAGCTGTCCAGTGCCGTTCTGCATGATAACCCGCCGGGCGTGTCCGGCTGGCTGGTGGAGGGCCGCTACAACTACGGCGCGTTCGTCACCGACAACAAGAAAAAGGGCATCTATTATCAGGCTACCACCTGATAAGACATCATCCGGGCGCATGGGGCAACCTGTGCGCCCTTTTTGACAGGAGGCGAACCGAACCCATGACCGCAAAAAAGCACCTTAAAATGACCAATCCGGGCGAGGTGCGCAGAGCTATGACCCGCGTTTCCAACATGGTATTGAATGGCGAGATCACCCCGCAGCAGGCAAACGCCCTGATCTACGCAGGCAATGCCGTGTTAAGCTCCATCCGGGCCGACGAACAGGAGCGGCGTTTGACCGAGCTTGAAAGAAAATTGGATGAACTGGAAGGAGTGGCGGACGATGAGTAACCGCATTGACCGGCTGGAAGCCAGGGTTCAGGCATTGAGTGCCCAGACCGCGCCCGTGGTGTTGCTGATCGAGACCGAAAACGGTTCCCAGCGCATGACGGTGAGCCAGTACAACGCCGCCGGTGGTATGCTGGCTATGCCGATCTGGAAGAACCCGGAAGCGCTGAATCTGAGGGCCGCGCGGCAGCTGCTTGCAGCCGTGCCCAGCGCGGTTAAATAATTTCTTCACACGATAACACACGGGAGGAATAGACGATGGAAAAGCAGCCAAAGGCTACCGGCCAGCAGGACACAAATGCAGCTCTTGCCGCTCTGGCCGCTGCCGGAAACAGCTTTGCACTGGGCCAGCTGTGGGAGATCAACAAGGGCCTGCTGCACCGCTGGTTCTGGCAGTGGTACAGCAAGAACAAGGCCGTTGCCGATGAACACGGCCTCACGCTGGAGGACTTCGACCAAGAGGGATTCTTCGCCGTGCAGGCTGCTGCCAAAGCCTATGCCCCCGAAAAAGGTTCCTTTGCAACGCTGCTGGGCTACTATGTGCAAAGCCAGATCAACAAGGCCGTGTGCGGCGAGCACAGCCGCCTTGTGACCACCGAGGACGGCAAACAGGTAAGGTTATCCGCAAACCCGCTGAACGCCTGCACAAGCCTTGATGTGCCTGTGGGCGAGGATGGCAGCGGCACCGTTTTGGCGGACTTGCAGGAAGACCCGGCGGCCGCTCACGAGTTCCAGCAGGCCGAAGACGAGATCTGCAACGAGGAACTTCACGCCGCGCTGGAAGAAGCCTTGAACAAGCTGACACCCAGACAGGCCGACATTATCCGGCGGCACTATTTTGGCGGGAAGTCCTTTGCCGAGATCGCGCGGGAGGATGGAACCACCTTAAACACAGCGCGCAATCATGAAGTAAACGCCTTTATTGCCCTGCGCCAGAATCCCGCCCTTGTCCGCTGGCATGACGACATCATATCAACCAAAGCATGGACGGGCACCGGCTGGAACGCATGGAACCGCTACGGCAGTGTAGAAGAGCGCGTGACCGAGTACATCGAAAAGAAGGAAGCCGAGCGGCGGGAGCGCATAGAACAGCGCCGCCGGGAGGATGAAGCGCTGTTAGAAAAAGCCCTTGAGCGGTTCAAGTGTGTTAAATAGTGTGTTAAAGCAAAAGAAAATAGCCTAGATTTTAACGAATCTAGGCTCTTTTTGATGGAGCTGGTGACAGGAGTTGAACCTGCAACCCACTGATTACAAATCAGTTGCGCTGCCATTGCGCCACACCAGCTTATTTTTAGCGTTATTTAGTTGTTTTTCAAAACCGACCAACTGATTTTTACCGTCTTGACCTATTGATTGCTCTAGTAGATGTTTCAGTAATCTTTCCATCAGCTGGAAACGAATTTCTGTACAATAGAATATCAGAAAACACGCTGATTGTCAATATTCTAGCGTCATAAAGACTGTATCACCTTGTCTAATGCGTTCTGTGCAACACGTTCCAGCTTTTTATCTGCGCCCTTAAACGATTCTTCAATCGCATCTTTAATGCACTGTTCTAACTGTTCAATGCTAAAAATGAACTTACCTTCAAAGAACTGCTGCATCATCTGGCTTTCTGCGGTGCTTTCTCCTAGTCTATAATAATCTCTAATCGCATCTGCGGAGTGGTTCGGTTCTAGTTCCACTGTCTGGATTGCTTTCTAAAGTCTGTAGATGTTTACTGCATCGGTATTTGTTCTCATTTGGCTGCTTCCTTTCTGTCATATATAATATAACTCTGTATTAGTATAGTATTTCTATACCAAAAGCTTTTACAGCTTTTCTTAAAATCTGATACACACTTTTCAGTTTTTGCTACACGCATTCGATCAAAAGCAAAAAGACTGTTTCTCTGATACGCTGCCCGCCGGGTTTTCAATCATAATCACTTCATCATTCTGCGGCATCTCATAAAAGATGTAAACATTACTTCCTTCTTCTTTTTGCACTAGATAGCTGCGCTCTATCAGTTCTTTCACCGCTGTTTCATAAGTGTTCTTTGATACGCCTGCCCATCTGCAAAAGTCTTTACAGGACAGTGCAAAAGAATACTTGTCCTGATTCTTCACCAGATACACCCATAGCTTAAAGGCGGTTTTAGGCAGTGTTGCCGCTTCATCAATCCCTTTCAAGCTGATTACAGCATACAGATTGTTCTTTCCTACTTTTTCTTTTTGAATCTAAACAACTTTCTGATTTGGTACTGTGTCCATTCCTCTTACTCCTTTTATTCTAAAATATCGTCTAGCCAGCTTTCAAAGGCTGTTGCTTTGTCTGACCTTAAATTGTATTGCTCATTCATCCAGTTATACAAAGATGTGATTGATATTCCTAAAAATTCCGCTTGTACGCTATAAGGGAAGTCTTTCGGATTCTTTGCTTTTGCTACCCTTGCCTTTTCCCTTACTATATTCTAATCGCTCATTCTTTCATCCTTTCTTCCCGGCGGGTCTACCCCCATGAGGTTTTGGGAAATTTCTTATTTTTCTTTTAATATAAGGTTTTTCCACCCCCTCAAGCTGTCCAACTGTTGCTTTGAATCACAGTAAATTTTTACTTTCTAATTTATTATCACATATTTTTTCTTCAAAATCAAAAAAAGCCCTTAGTATTTGGCTCTTGCCAATCACTAAAGGCTGTTCTGTTATGCTTTAGGCTGCATCAAAGCTGTTGAGCAGTTCCGTCAACTCATCGTCAAAGGTCTTTTTCTGCGCCTTTTTGTACTCGTCACTGATTTCTTTGAAGTACCTTTTTGCAAACTCTTCACGAATAGTCGCAAAGTCATAGCTCTTTCCAGTCTTATTCTTTGCCTTTCCAGAGTTCAAAGGAACTTCCTTCTCATTCTCCCGCATCAGGTCTACAAACCACTGTGCATCCTCTTTGTTGTTGCGATTCTTAATGAAGCAGAGCATAAATTCTTTGGTCAGCTGGGTCTTGCTGGTGATAGCGGCGTTCACATCAATAACTTTCTTAGACATTTGAATTGTCCTCCTTAACTTGTGTTCTGTTGTTTTCGTTCGTTTCATTGTCTATATTATACTCTTGCACCTATCCAATAAACAGGACTTCTATTCTAAAGGCAAAAAATTTCCCTTACAGCTTTTTCACTGTAAGGGAAACTTTTCAGCTTTCCAGTTCTTTCAAAAGTTCTTCTTTGACCTCTTTCTTATACTTATAATAGGTGTTTCGTGCCACTCCTACTAATTTCATCGTGTCTACATCATTCAAGCTGCCGCCGAAGTCTTTGTTGTGCTTTCTAATCAGTTCTTTTGCGGGGCTTGCCTTTTTCACGTTCAGCTTTGCACCTTTAACGCCGCCTATCTGTTTACCCTCTAATCTTGCAGTCTGGATTCCTTCTTTTGTACGCTGGTGTAAATCGTCAACTTCTTTTTGAGCCTGTGCAAAAGCAAGCTTGACCTGTTCTTTCGCAAGTTCCATTGTGTAGCGGTTCAGGGCTTCTATAATTGTGTTCATCAGGTTATCCGTTGCCGTGTTGCCTGTATCAAGCTTTACCTGTATTTGGCTTTCCAGCGTCTTTTTATAGGTATCTGTATTCACATAGCTTTCCTTCAGGAACACCAGCCGCACACCCTTTTGAAAAAGTTCCTCATACAGTGCTGCTCCTTCATCTGCGCTGCGGCTCATTCTGCTGACCGAATCAAAAACAATGGTATCATCGGCTTTTACAAGCTTTAGCAGCTTATCCAACTCTTTCCGTCCTTGAAACTTTGTTCCTGTGAACACTTCTTCAAAAATCCTTGCATCTGGGTACTGCTCCAAGATATTGCGGATTTGCCGCTGTATCGACTGCTGGGGGGTGCTGATTCTTGCATATCCGTAAATCATGTTCTGTACCTCACATCTTAAAAGTATCAATTTTAACGCTCGTTGGATTTGCTATATTCATTATAGGCTTTTTTCGTGCTATTGTCAACATGTTTTGATACTATTTCAGATTAAGTTGATTTTAATACTGTTCTTTGCATACAAAAGCCGCCCTCGCTGCTTAACGTTTAAAGGGCGGTTTTCATTATAAAATTTTAGTCTACGGTATATCCCTTTTCGGTAAAGTCAATTAAAACAACGCCATCCAGCACATTAACTGTAATATCTGTCTTATCAGTGTTCCAATACATCGTTGTATAAGCACTATTTCCTTCTTCGCCAGAAGCTTCACCGTATAAGTCAGTATACTTTTCAATAATCGCAGAGCGACATTCAGAAGAAGTATCCCCCGTCAGCATCAATAGCACCTGAACGCTTTTCAGCTCATCCTGATCAAAATAGTAAATCGTTGTAAGCTGTCCAAGCTTATCATTCACTTCTGGAACATCCGCAAGTTGACCGCCTTTAATGAGATAAGCGTTTTCCTTGCCGCCTTGTACAGCTTTAGGGTATTTCTTGTGAAATTCGCTGTATGACATTCCCCATGGGTTTTCATCATAATATCCTGCGTTTCCTTTTGTACCGCCTAAAACAATAAAGCCTATTGCCAAAAGTGCAATCACTATAACTGCTGCAATAACAGCGATTTTCTTTTTGTTTGCTTTCATGCTCTAACCTCACATTCTATTTTCAATTCTGCGATTTTTCTTCTAATTCTTCTTTACAGTTGATTTTTGCTAACAGTTCTTGCACACGGTTATTAAGTATTTCCTGATTCTCAAGCAGCATATAGAAACCATAAATAAGCACAAATACCAGTGCAACACTAAACAGCCCTGCCAGAAAAACTCCGATTGTAGTACCCCAATTGCGAGTATAATACACTCTTGTGTAACCAATATGGCTAACTTCTTTTCCGTATGTATATGCCAGCACAAAAGAGCCAATCATACCAAACACCAGTTCAACATAGGCAAGTGCCTTTATCAGTTGTCTAACCTTTTGTTCCATCTATTTTACCTCCAAGATTTCACATCATGCCTTTTTCCACCTTTTGAACGCTTTCCATCCTTTCCGTTCTTGTATTTGGCGGTTTCTTGTCTACAAGTTTAGAGTTTATAACTCTATTTGTCAAGTAGGTGCCAAAAATCCTTATACTATTTTGTGTAAGGTGGTGAATTTTGTGCGCTACAATGAACGCATCCGTGAAATAAGGGAAGATAATGCCCTGACCCAACAGAAGATTGCAGACCTCTTGCACATCGGGCAGCGCACATATTCTGACTATGAAAGCGGCAAAACAAGGATTCCGATTGATAACCTTTTGATACTTGCCCGCTTTTATAACGTATCTATGGACTATCTTTCGGGCGCAAGCGATATTAAAACCGAATACCCTAAAAAGTAAAAGCAGCGGCTATCCTCTAACCGCTGCTTTTGTGTTTGTATTCTGTTATCGGGTTCTTCAATCGGATTCTTTGATGTTCTTTGTTCGGCTGGCTTTCTTCCTTGTTGTTGCCAGCGGAGAGAAGCGGTCATAATCGCTTGTAATATCCGCTGCTGCCAGATTGACATACCGCCTTGTCATTTCCATGGTGGAGTGTCCTAAAATCTTTTGCAGCTTGAATTGATTTCCACCGTTTCTTACATAGTCAAGAGAGAATGTATGCCGCAAGCCGTGGATGTTGTGCTGTTCTACCCCTCTGTCCTTGCAATACCGCTTAAACGCACAGCGCAGAGCGTTTGTTGTAAGCTGCTCGTCACCGATGTTCGGGAAAAGATAATCTTCCTCTGTTGCGCCGTATCTCCACTTTCGGATGTACTCTTTCAGAATGGTTTTGAGGGTGTCCGACATACCGACTACTTGCGCCTTTTTGTTCTTCGTGTGGGCGTATGTAATGGTCTTTTTCTTTAGGTCTATATCTTCCATCTTAACACAACAGACGGTTTGCGCTCTTGCACCGTTGTCCATAATCCAGCAGACAATCACATAAGTGCGCCACTCTGCAAAATCTGCTTTGCGGTTCGGCTTTTCCATCAACAGTGCAATATCATCATCACTAAAAGCTTTCGGCTTTGTGTCCTGCACAGACAGTTCTTTCATCTTGAAGCGCTTTTCAATATAAGCTCTATCCTCGTCCATGCACCAGTTCAGAAATGTGCGCACATCCCGCAAATAGTGGTTTACTGTTGTAGGGGTCAAGTCTTGTGCCATCGTGTTGACCCAATGTAAAAAGGCTTTTTGGTCTGCTTCTTCTATGCCTGTGTTATCGTCAAACTCGTTAAATGCACAATACTTTTCAAAGCTTTGTTTATAGTTGTGAATCGTAGCTGCACTTTTGTTCTGTGCTTCCTTTTCTTCTATAAACTCTGCAAATGCTTCCATAAGGTTGATACTGTCCGCTGTTGCGCTCTTTTTGATGGTTCTTTTCATACGTCTTTCAGCCTTTCTTGTTTTATTTTCCAGCATCTTCCAACTATGGAAACTACAAAAATCATTCTGACCAATCAGTCAGTCAGGACTTAACGGCTTTATCTGCCTTTACTAATATTAAATCAGTTGGTCTTAAAAGTCAACCCGCGCATGAAAAAAGAGCGTTCAAACGCTAAAATACGCGTCCGAACACTCTGAAAAATTTGTTTTCTGGCTCGCTTTGATTACAAATCAGTTGCGCTGCCATTGCGCCACACCAGCTTATTTTATTGTTTTCCGAAGGGCGGTCTGCCGATTGATAATGCCTTCCGCCTGTGACAAATCACTGGTTTATAGGATAGCAGAAACCACGCAAATTGTCAATATCCACTCGTGTTCTCGGATGGGAAGCGTCGGGCAGCGTGAGCACTTTTTTCCTGTTCGTTCAACGGTTCGTTTCCCGGGCTGTGCAGCGGCAGCAGGCATGTTCCGGCAGGCAGAGCCATGCCGCGCCGGCGCGGGCTGCAGGCACAGCGCCCCGCCGGCAGCGTTTTGGCCGTATCAAACCGATAAAACCGCTTGCAAGGCGGGGTTTGCAGCGCTATAATTAAATTGGGATATTATGCAGAAATGCCGTCTGCTTCCCGGTGCGGAACCTGCGGCAGCAGCCTTGACGGCGGACAAACCCAGAGGATTTCTGTGAGGAGAGTTGTTTATGTGTCAGATCAGGGTGAATCTGCGCCGATGGGCCTGCCTTCTGGCAGCGCTGGCGTGCCTGCTTGCGCTGCTGCCGCTTCCTGCACACGCAGCGGGAGCCGCGTCAAAAGTGGTGCGTGTGGGCTGGTATGAGGACGCCTACAATATCACGGGCAAGAACGGCGAGCGCAGCGGCTATGCCTACGAATACGAGCAGTCGGTCGCGGCATACACCGGCTGGACTTACGAATACGTCAAGGCCGGCTGGTCGGACCTGCTCCAGATGATGAAAAGCGGCGAGATCGACCTGATGGCTGGTGTTTCCTACACCGAGGACCGTGCACAGGACATGCTGTTCAGTGAGCTGCCGATGGGCCGGGAAATCTATTATCTGTATGCCGACCTGGCCCACACGGACATTTCGGCCTCGGACCTGCGCACTCTGAACGGCAAACGCATCGCCCTGCTGAAAACCAGCGTGCAGGCCGCCCAGTTCTATCAATGGGAGGAGGATCACGGCCTGCATCTGCAATATGTGTGGTCCAACAGCTTCGAGCAGGGCAAGCAGCAGGCGCAGGGCCGCGAGATCGACTGCGTCATTTCCACCGAGACGCCTGCCTGGGTGGAATACGGCATGTCTGCCATTGCCCAGACCGGCGGCTCCGACATCTACTTTGCCATCAGCAGGACCCGGCAGGACCTGAAGGAAGAGCTGGATCACGCCATGCGCAAGATGGAATTCGACAAGCCGTTTTACGCTGACGAGCTGTACCAGCGGTATCTTTCTGCCTCCTATACGCCTGTGCTGTCCAGCGAGGAACAGGACTGGGTCACGCAGCATGGAGACATCCGGATCGGTTTTCTGACCAGCGATGCCGGCATCAGTACCTATGTGCCGGAGAGCGGGCAGCTGGTGGGAGTGATCAACGACTACATCACCTTTGCATCCGACAGCATCAGCAACCAGAAGCTGGATTTTTCACTGGTCGGGTATGATTCCATGGAAGAGGAGATCCAGGCCTTGAAAGACGGCCAGATCGACCTCATCTTCCATTTTGCCCAGAACCCCTATGTAGCGGAAGAGAACAACTTCGTTCTGTCCAACACGGTCCTGACCCTGAACATGGCGGCAGTCACAGCGCAGAATTACTTCAACGAGAACCATGCGAACACCGTTGCTCTGCTGAAGGATGACCTGCTGCTGAAATGGTACGTTTCTTACTACTATCCGGACTGGAACATCGTCGAGTACAATTCCCCGAAGGATGCCGAGGCAGCCATGCGCAGCGGCGAAAACGACTGCCTGCTTGCCGAATCGGGCGAGGTCGCGAAGTACCGTGAGGACAAAAGGCTCCACAGCGTTTTTCTCACGCAGGACGGCAATGTCTCTTTTGCCGTGGCACGCGGAGATGTCACCCTGATGTCGATCCTGAACAAGACCCTGCGCACGATCCCGGCCTCCATGCTGACGGGTGCGCTGCCCATGTACGAGGCCTCGCTGGAAAAGGTGACCGTGACCGACTTTGTAAAGGATAATTTTCTTGTCGTCTCCGTGATGCTGATCACCTTCTTCGGGATGATCCTGGCGGTCATCCTTGTCTCGCTGCGCCGGTCGCGCATCGCTGAGGCAAACGCCAAGGAAGCCGCCCGGCAGGCCCGGAAGCTGAACCAGAAATTGCAGGAAAGCCAGCGAGAGCTGCGGGCGGCCCTGCAGCAGGCGGAGAGCGCCAGCTCGGCCAAGACCACCTTCCTGAGCAACGTGTCTCACGACATCCGTACCCCGATGAACGCCATCGTGGGCCTGGCCAGCCTGATGGAAAACGACCTGCAAAACCCGGGCAAGCTGCAGGGCTACATTGACAAGTTGAAGACCGCCAGCTGGCATCTGCTGAACCTCATCAACGAGATCCTGGACATGAGCAAGATCGAAAGCGGCAAGGCCACCCTGAACATCCAGCCCTTCCGCATGGCCGAGCAGATCGCGCAGGTGGACAGCGTGATCCGCCAGCAGGCCGTGCTGCGGGACCAGCAGTTCACCGTACAGGTCCACGACCTGCTCCACGAGAATGTGGAAGGCGACGCCACCCGCCTGCGGCAGGTACTGCTCAACATCCTGTCCAATGCGGTCAAGTACACCGGCCATGGCGGCAGCATCTCGCTGAATGTGGAGGAGATCCTCCGCAGCGGCCACTATGCCCGCTACAAGTTCACCGTCACCGACAACGGCATCGGCATGAGCGAAGCGTTCCAGAAGCACATTTACGAGTCCTTCAGCCGGGCCGAGAATTCGGTGACCAACAAGGTGCAGGGCACCGGCCTGGGCATGGCCATCACCAAGAACATCGTGGGCATGATGGGCGGTGTCATCACGCTGCAAAGCCAGCTGGGCAAGGGCACCCGCTTCGAGGTGGTGCTGGACTTCAAGATCTGCGAAGAAACGGTGCAGGCAGCACCCGCCGTCTGCCCTGCCCCGGCGCAGGACAGCCCGTCGCTGCGCGGGATGCGCTTCCTCTGCGCCGAGGACAACGAGATCAACGCCGAGATCCTGCAGTCCCTGCTGGAGATGCGGGGCGCATCCTGCACCATCTGCCGCGACGGTGCCGAGGTCGTGGAGAAATTCCGGACCGTGGCCCCCGGCGAGTACGACGCCATCCTGATGGACGTGCAGATGCCCGGCATGGACGGCTACGAAGCCACCCGGACGATCCGCAGCGGTGCAAACCCACTGGGCCGGACCATTCCCATCATCGCCATGACAGCCAACGCCTTTGCCGAGGACGTCAAAAAGAGCCTGGACGCCGGCATGAACGCCCACCTGTCCAAGCCGGTGGACCTGAACGCACTGGAGCAGACCCTGCAGCGCTTCCGCTACGAACCGTCTGCGGAGCAGCCGCAATAACCGACAGCATAAAAGCCCTGCCGCTGAAAATCAAGCGGCAGGGCTTTCTGTTTGCAGTCCGGTCAGGCAAGGGCCTGCTGGATCTTTGCAAAGTCGGACAGGGTAAGGGCCTCGGGGCGGATGCGGGCGTCGAACCCGGACGCCTCAATGGCGGCAATGACCTTTTCCTTGGGCAGGTTCAGGCCGCCTGCAATGGCGTTGGCCGCAGTCTTGCGGCGCTGGCCAAAGGCCGCACGGATCAGTGCAAAGTAGCCTTCCTCGTCCTCCACCTGCACGGCGGGGGTGGGGCGGATGTCCATGCGCACCACGGCGCTGGTGACCTTGGGGGCCGGGTAAAAGCTGCCCGGCGCAGCGGTGAACATCAGCCTGGAGGCGGCGTAGTAGTTCACTGCACAGCTGATGGCACTGGAAGCCCGGGTGCCGGGCACGGCGGCCAAGCGGTCGGCGGCTTCCTTCTGCACCATCACGGTCAGGCTCTCGATGGGCAGGCGGTCGCCCAGCAGCTTCATGACGATGGGGCTGGTGATGTAATAGGGCAGGTTGGCGCACACGGCCACCGGCATGCCCGGGAACTCTGCCGCAATGAGGTCTTTCAGGTCCACCTTCAGCACGTCCTGCAGCACCAGCTTGAAGTTGTCCACCCCGGCCATGGTCTCGGCCAGCAGCGGCGGCAGGCGCTCGTCCACCTCAATGGACACCACCTTGGCGGCACGCTTGGCCAGCTCTTTGGTCAGCACACCGATGCCGGGGCCGATCTCGATGACGCCGTAGCGCTTGTCCACCCCACTGGCATCCACGATCTTGGTGGGGATGCCCGGATTGATGATGAAGTTCTGTCCAAAGCCCTTGGAGAGCGCAAAATCGTATTTTTCGCACAGGGCACGGATCACGGAAATGTCGGTCAGTTCGGGCATGGAGGCCATCCTTTCTCAGAAAAAGGCTGTTGCAGGGTATGCAGCAGCCTTTGGGGTCATTGGTACGATTGGCGGCAGGTCACTCCCCCAGTCAATGCCTGACGGCATTGCCAGCCCCCTCGGAGATGGGGCCTTTTGGCGTGACCGGACAAGCTCCGGCAAACGATCTGCTTTGCCGCACGGAAAAAGCCTTCCTCCCAGAGGGAGGTGGCGCGGCGCAAGCCGTGACGGAGGGAGTTTACTGTGCCGCAGAATCGGCCGCCGCTTCGCTCTGTGCAGTGTCTGCCGATCCTTCCGGTGCATCCGTCTCCGGTGCAGTCTCGGCGTCAGCGGCGGTGCTGTCGGCAGCCTCCGAAGCAGCAGCGGAAGAAGCACTGTCGTTGGCACCGGCCACGGTGGTGGTGCCGCTGAGCTGCTGGGCTGCGCTCACGGCGCGCTGGACCTGCGGGTCCGTGGTCGGGGTGTAGTCCAGATAGGAGTTGGCTTCATCCGCGCTCAGGGCGCGCTCCACATCCACGCTCAGGCCCGTGCCGTCAAAGCTGGTGCCGTCGCCGCAGAGCAGCTTTGCCACCGTGATGCTCACGGCGCTGCCGTCCGACAGGCGCTGCGGGCTGCTCTGGATGGTGCCCTTGCCCATGGTGGTGGTGCCCACCAGACGGGCACCGCTCATGGTGCGCAGGCTGGCGGCGAACAGCTCCGCTGCGCTGGCGGTGCTGCCATTTACCAGACACACCAGAGGCAGGGCCGTCTCGGTCTCGCTGTCGCTGCTGCCCACCACGGTGCGGTTGCCGTTTTTATCCTCGGCGTAGGCCACCGTGCCCTCCGGCACGATCAGATTGATGCAGCTGATGGCGTCATCCAGAACGCCGCCGCCGTTGTCACGCAGGTCAAACACCAGGCTGGCGGCACCATTGGCGCTCAGGGCGCGGATGGCGTAGTCCAGCTCACTGGGGGTGCTGCCGTCGAACTGACGGATCTTGATATAACCCACATCGCCCAGCATCTGATAGTCCACCGTGGTGCTGGTGTAGCCGGAGTGGGTCAGGTCGGCCGTATGGGAGGATGCCGCGCTGTCCAGCCAGGTCACGGTGACGGTGGTGCCGGCCTCGCCCTGCAGGCGGGACTGCACCGCATCCACGGTGGTCAGGCTCTTGACGTCGGTGTCGCCCACGGCGGTGATGTAGTCGCCCACCACGATGCCGGCTTCCTGGGCAGGCGAGCCGTCGTACACCTTGGTCACCTTGGCGTAGCCGGTCTGGTCCAGACCCAGCTCCACGCCGATGCCCAGGATGGTGCCGTTCTGCACATTGACCAGCTCGGTGTAGGCGGTAGCGTTGTAGTAGCGAGCGTACTTGTCGCCGGTGCCCAGCAGGTAGCCTGCGGTCAGGCGGTCGTACAGCGTGTTTTCGTCGATGGTGTAATAATCGTTGCTGCGGACGTAGCGGTCCACCTCTGCGATCTTGTTGTACATGCTCTCTTTTTCCTTGACGCTGCTCACCGTGCTGTCAAACAGACGCATGGCCACCAGCATGGTGATGGAAAAAGTGACCGTCATGGCAAGGATCACGATGGTGACCGCCATGCCGATGGAGATTTTACGGTTCATGTCAGCTTCCTCCCTGTCAGAACAGCAGCATCATGAAAATACTGCCCAGCAGCGAGAGCACAAACACCCCTGCCAGCAGCAGGCAGGCGATGCGCAGCATCCGCTTACGTTTTTGTTCGTTCATAAAAACCAGACTCCTTCACGATGGATCAATTGTGCGGGAACGGGATGTAGCCGCGGGGGTTGACGGCGTTGGCCTTGCTGCCGCCCTTCCACACCTCCAGATGCAGGTGGTTGCCGGTGGAATTGCCGGTGCTGCCCACATAGCCGATGAGCTCGCCCTGCTTGACGTACTTGCCGGCACTGGTGGCCACCGACCGCATGTGGCCGTACAGGGTGCTGTAGGTGTTGCCGTCGGACATTTTGCCGTGGTAGATGATGACATAGTTGCCGTAGCCGCCGCTGGACCAGCCTGCCACCTGCACATAGCCGCTGGCGGCTGCGTAGATGGGGGTGCCGCCGCCGGCAGCCAGGTCGATGCCGGCATGCAGCTTGTTCACGCCGGACACCGGGTTCTTGCGCCAGCCGTACTCACTGGAAATGCGGCTGTAGCTCTTCAGCGGGCAGGCAAAGCCGGTAAAGCTCAGCTGCGGCTGGCTGGAAGCTGCCTGCGCAATGAGTTTCTGGATTTGCTTCTTGACGGCCTCGTAGTTCAGCTCGTCCGACTCGATGGCGGCCTGTGCGGCAGCCTGGGCCTTCTTGGCATCGGCCGCCGACATCTGGGCCGCCGAGATGCTGCTGTTCAGCTCGCTCTGCTTGGACTGCATCTGGCTGTTCTGGCTGTCCAGCTCTTTCTTCTGGCTCTGCAGGTCGGCCTTCTGGCTCACCAGCTCGGCACGGTCGCTTTCCAGCGCGGTCTTGTCGGCTTCCAGCCCGGCCTTGGCGGTTTTCATGTTGTCCATGATCTCGGTGTCCTTCACCGAGATGTCCTGCATGACCTCGTTGAAGGTCAGCAGCTCATACAGGTCGTTCACCGCGCTGAGCATGGCCACGCTGCCGCCGTCCCGCAGCTCCTGCATGGCAGCCATGTGCTTTTTGAAGTCGCTCCACTGGTCCTGGATCTCCAGCTCCTTTTCCTCGATCTCCGTTTCCTTTTCGGCGATCTCGGTCTCCTTGGCGCTGATCTCCTGTTCCTTCTGGCCGATGCTGTTCTGCACCGAGGCGATCTGCCCGCTGAGCACACTGATCTGGTCCTGAATGACGCTGACGCGCTCCTTCAGTTCGCTTTCCAGCGCCTTGGCGGCAGCTTCTTTCTTTTTGGCATTGTTCAGTTCCTGCTCATGCAGCTTGATGGACTGCGACAGCTTGTTCAGCTTGTTCTGCAGGCTGGACATACTGCTGCTGCCCGTGGCCGCCGAAGCCGGGTATACCGTGGCCGTGACCAGCAGGCAGATGCAGGCCAGGCACAGGCTCACCGCACGCACCACGCGGGTGCGGGGGCTTTCCGGCCGGGCATGACGGGCTTTGTGGCCCGGTGCGTGGAGCCGGAAAGGTTTTGCGTGCATTGCTTTTTTCATGGACGTCTCCTTTCGGTCAGACATTCAGATGCTTGCGGATGGAGAACATGCTGCCCAGGCCGCCCACCAGAGCGCCGCCCGCCAGGCTGTAGATCACGACGGTGGGCCAGACGTTGGCCACCGGCACCAGGGCATGGCCCATGATCATCTGCCACAGGCCTCCCAGGGTGCTGGCAGCACTGACGGTATAGGAGTAGGCGGCAAGGCTCACGCCCGCCGTCAGGGCGCCGGAGATCAGGCCCATGGCCAGGCCCTCGACCACAAAGGGCAGGGTGACCAGCGCATTGGTGGCACCCACATACTTCATGATCTCGATCTCACGCCGACGGGCAAACACGCTCAGGCGGATGGTGCTGCCCACGGTGATGATGCTGACGATCATCAGCACCAGTACAATGAGCCGCCCGCCCTTGGTGACCGCCTGCTGCACTTCCACGAACACGTTGGTCATCTCCACCGGAGCAGCCACGCTGTACACCCCGGGGATGGCCTGCATTTTTTTGCTCATGGCAGCCATCTGGCTCAGGTCCGAAATGGTGACCCGGTAGTTTGCCTTAAAGGGGTTGTCGCTCTCGAACTCGTCCCACAGGGAGGAATAGTCTTCCATATAGCCCCGGTAGATGTTCAGCACGTCCTGTTTGGACACATACTGCACCCCACTGACCCCCGGCATGGTAGAGAGCTTTTCTCCCACCTGGGTGGCGGTGGCGTCGTCGCAGTCAGGGTCCAGGTACACCACGGTCTCGTTCTGGCTGCCCAGATAGCTGACCATGCTGTCCACGTTCACCTCTGCCAGACTGGCAAAGCTGTTCAGGGTCATGCAGACACTCAGGGACGCGATGCAGGCAATGGTCATGGCCCAGTGCTTGCCCAGATTGCGCAGGCCGCGCCGGGTCAGAAAGAAAAAGGTCGAGATCCTCATACCGTCGCTGCCTCCTTTTCCTTCGTTTCATCGTTTTGCTCGTCCGGTTCGTCGTCCACCGGTTCGGTGAGCTCCTTCCAGGCGTTCAGCTCGGCAGAGCGGGCCGCAATGGCCTCCGGGTCTGCCGGGATATCCGAGATGATGCGGCCATTTTTCAGGGTGACCACCCGCTGATGGAAGCGGTGCACCAGCTCGTGCTCATGGGTGACCACCAGCACGGTGATGCCCGTCTGGCTCACCCGCTCCAGCAGCTCCATCATTTCCAGGCTCAGCTCCGGGTCGATGTTGCCGGTGGGCTCGTCGGCGATCACCAGTTTGGGGCTGTGGGCCAGCGCACGGGCCACGGCCACGCGCTGCTGCTCACCGCCGGACAGGGTGTCCGGGTAGACCTTGGCCTTATCCTCCAGATGCACCAGCTCCAGCATGTATTCCACCCGCTCCCGGATGACGCTGCGCTTGACGTTGGTCACATGCATGGCAAAGGCGATGTTCTCGTACACTGTCATGGAAGGGATGAGGCGGAAGTCCTGGAAGATGATGCCCATCTGACGGCGCAGGTAGGGCACCTTGCGGCGGCGCAGATGGGCAACATCCTTGCCCAGCACCGTCACCTTGCCGGAGGTGGGCAGCTCCTCGCGCAGGATGAGCTTGAGCAGCGTGGATTTGCCGGCACCGGAATGGCCCAGCAGAAAGACGAATTCGCCGTCGTCCACATGGAGGTTGATGTCCTCCAGGGCCAGGCGTCCGCCCTTTTTGTACTCTTTGGAGACGTGTTCAAAATCAATCATGGAACGCTTTTACTCCTGACATCAAAGTTTTTTGATGGTCAAGACCCCTGCAGCCTGTTCTGCCTGCAAGGGGTCATTTCCACAGGCAAAAAGAACCGGCCAGCATCGGGGTCGAGCGGCCGGTTCCGGTGCCGGACAGGGGACCCTGTGCGGCGGTTGCATCAATATTTGGCCGGGTTGTTGGACAGGTACTTCTTGACCATCAGCGCTACCTTAAAGACGATAGCGTCGTCGAACTCACGCAGGTCCAGGCCGGTCAGCTTTTTGATCTTTTCCAGACGATACACCAGCGTGTTGCGGTGCACGAACAGACCGCGGCTGGTTTCCGAAACGTTCAGGTTGTTCTCAAAGAAGCGCTGGATGGTGAACAGGGTCTCCTGATCCAGGCTCTCGATGCTGCCCTGCTTGAACACCTCGCGCAGGAACATCTCGCACACGGTGGTGG